>ERZ808274.454-NODE-454-length-20680-cov-3.988267_pt1 | contig 20680 bp, 16 predicted proteins | sample MGYA00521277_ERZ808274 | MGnify/ENA primary metagenome ERZ808274 (study PRJEB31516, sample SAMN03275597) | gut metagenome | biome: mammalia-associated habitat; material: feces | host: Papio cynocephalus | place: Kenya | collected 2012-07-28 ... | reverse complement strand
ATATAATGTAAATACAATACCAGTATAGGATAAACTTATACTGGTATTGTATTGCTTAGTGTTTAATTTATTACTCGACTGATAACAGTTTATTTATTTTGTCAATATATGTTTTACAGCTCCATAACTTATTATACATTATATCATATAACCAAGCATCAATCCCATTTTTCATTTTTATACATAAACTATTATAATGATTCACACGCTCATTAATATGTAAACTTATATCTTGTAACATATTAATAATAGAAATTGTATTTCTATTATTAATCGATTGAAGTAGTAATGCTTTTAAATGATATTGAAATTGGTTGTTTAAAAACATCGCTTGGTTATTGGATGTAGCTAAAATCAGTCGATTACTTTCAACAGTAAAATCTAAGTTGATTATATTGTTGAGAAATGTGTAGAAATTGTTCATGCTTTCTATGCATTTATTCATTGTGTTGGACATAGTAATGTACCATATGGGCGGAAGCTGCTACTTCCGTCCATTCCTTTCTTTTTTATTTTATAAAAATATGCATACTACAATTGTAGTATTATTCACTATTATAATATCTAATTGAATCAAAGTTTGAGATTGAATAATAAAGAATACGAGTAGCATGTTACTGCTACTCGTATTATAATATTACTTATCGATAATCTCGCAGATTTTGCTTAACTTTTGAAAAAAGTCTTCTCCTAATGCCTTATAGTCTTTTCCCCATACTTTACGAAGAATATCTTCAGGTACATCTCCAGGAATCTCTACTGAGAAATGACATTTACTCTCTTTTTTTTCGGGTTCCTGTTTTTCTTCAGTTTGAGACTCTGCAGTGGCTGTATCCTCAGATTCATCGTCTTGATTTTTTCGACCCTCGAGTAGTTTATATTCTTCGATCCTGAGAGTATGTTTCATAAGAGGTAAGACATAGCTTAAGAAGATTTTACCAATGGATAAAAATTCCATATCATCCATATCAATGATCGATTTAATGAATCGTCTAAAAGCTTTATCAATACGACATCTAGTTTCCGTAGGAAATTGGGAATAATAGCGAGTTCCTGAAAGAGAACGATCCAAAAGATCATACAATATTTCAAATCTCATCTCTGGACCCAATTCATGTTTGTTCTTAAGCATAATGTTATCCTTTTCTTTATTGTTCGATTACTATACCATTACGAGAGCATATTAATCGAGTAGTCGACTGAGCATCAAATTCAGTATTATGAGAACATATAATACATTGTTCACAATGCATAAAATCAAGAATCTGATTTAATACATTAATAAACATGATTCTGTTCTGATGATCCAATCCTCCGTCTATTTCATCGAATCTAGGAATATTATATTTAGAACTAGATTTCATCATAGCAATACATGAGAAAACTAATCCTATCATACATTTCTGTGCAGTAGATCCGTTTGAAATATCTGGAACAATAATTCCATTTGGACCGATGAACGGAACCGAAAACTGTTTCTCATTAATAGTAGGTACATTCAATCGAATTGTACCATTAAACATATATCCAAGCAATCTATTACAATCTATAATAATATCATTCATGTATCGTTTAACATACTCCGATTGTATTCCTATACCGTTTCCAGGATTACAGGCATCTTTAATAAACGATATTTTGTCATAGTTAGCAATAGATTCAGATAATTCTTTCTGATACGAATGGATGTTATCTAAATTACATTTCATTCTATTAATGAAATCGTTTAATGGGTTAATATGATTATCTAGATTTTCAATATCACCTTTCAAACGAGAAATTTTTTCCGTTTTATCTCTGACTAATCTAAGACTATCTTTAATCAAATCGAATTCTTTTTTGAGTTTCTCTTTATCAGACAATAGAGAGTCTCTATCAGCACAAAGAGATATCAATTCATTCAGATTGCTTAATCTAACATTTACTTGCTCAATTATTTTTTGAATTCTAATCTGGTCTGAAGACAAATTTGATATCTTAGATTCGTTTGATAATTTTTCAGTTTCCAATTTGGATATAGATGAATTCAACGAATCTACCATTGTACCATTTGTTCTGTATATCTTTAAATCACCTTCTAATTCTTTTAATATACGGGTGATTCTAATTATCTCTACAGATAAGCGTTTCTTCTCGATGAAAGACGTTATCAAATCGATTCCTGGGAGTTTAGATGATATTGAAATATAATCTAATACATCATCTATATTTTCGAACTGTTGTTTTAACTCTGGAATTTTACTAATAGTTATGAACTTAGACTTAAGCAAACTTATCGATTTATCAATAATCTCTGCCGCCCTATAAATCTCTTCACATTGTTTGGCAAATTCTGCGTTTTTATCGATGTTATGCTTATTGTTCGATATCTCTAGCTCATATTCTTTTATCTTAGTATCAATCCCATTCCGTTCAAATGATTCTTGTAACTGTATATATTTTTTAATATATATACACGAGTCATTCTTACAAGACTTTGGTCTCATCGCATTGAAATCAGAAAGAATCTCTTTATCGCGAAGTAACGATTCGTATTCGGATTCTAATTTACAGACCAATGATGACAGTTCAATTACCATCTGATTGTATTTAGATATATTACTGTATACTTTAGCAATCGTACCCGTTTTTACACATTCAATAGCTTTCGTATACATATTGCTCTGTTGAGCTATATTAAAATTCTTTTCAATCGTTGGATATACTACATTTCTTAATTCATCTAATTCATCTAAAGATAACGATTCTAATATTACCATATCATTATCACTAACATTTCTACGATACATATCTAATTCATTTTCTAAATTAGAAACAGTCTCTTCGATATTAGATTGGATTTTAGTATTTAGAAAATTATCCAATGAATTCTTATCAGAAGTCAATCTATCGTTAATCGATTCGTTGATTCTAATATATGATGCGATTTCGGATTGAATCTGAATTAATTGAGTATTATGCCCAGATAATGATATTTCTAATTCAGATTTAATATCTTGTAATCTGTTCAAATCAAACCCAATGGACAGTATGTCAATCTTTGGTTGTAATTGTTTCATTTTAGAATCAATATTATCTATACGTTCCAATATAGATGAATATACGCTCATCAATTTATTTTCCGGATCTGCACATTTTAACAAAGACTCGGCAATAGCTAATGATTTGATATATTCATCTCTTTGAATACGCATGTGAGATAATTCTGTATTTGCTTGGGATATCTTTAATACAAGCTCATTTTCATTCCCAAGCTCATATAATTTAGACTGGAGTGTGTTTATGTACGCTTTGAGATTACTAGATTTCTTAGATAATATTTTAAAAATATTATTATATGTGTCTAGAGATCCTATATACGAAGACATATATTTTCTGCGTTCAGATGGAATCATATCAACAATCCCTCTATTTTCTGAACTCATGGATGATAGATCTAAATATACAGGATCTATTCTAAACAAAGAATCTCGTATCTCTTTAAAAGAAGTCACATTCCCAGAAGGATTGAGTTCTGCTCCGTTTTTAGAAATATAAGCTTTAGTTGTTCTTCGACAATTAGACACTTCGGATCTAATAAATATGCGATATGTATCTATTGTACCATTTCCATTATCGCTTGTATAATGGATTTCTTTTTCTGCTGATGATGCGTCTAAAAAATCACTACAATCAGACACATTATTACAAAATGAATCTGATGTGTCGGGATTTGGTGACAATGCGGATATTATAGTAGACTTAGCGCAACCATTCTCTCCTTGAATCAACACGATTCTATTTTTAAATTCATGAAACGGGATAACTATTTCATTTAATCCCATTCCATTTAAAACTTTGATATAACCCTTCAATCTAAAATAAGTAATCCGCATAATAATCACCTTTAAAACAATTTACGAGTTTTCATTATAGCTTCTAATCTTCGTTCTTGAATAGTTTTACCCAAACTATTTATAAAATCTACAATAGACGAATCATATATTGGTCTAATTTTAGTTGGATCTTGACTCTCATGGTAAAGAGGACATATAAATCCGCATTTACACGAATACCGAATACGATAGTTATATGATTCATCTATAAACAAAAATTTACCACAAACAGGACATATTGGTTCATAAAACGAAATAGCGTAATTTACACGGTTACTTTTAAAATTATTAACACCACTGTAACTCATAGAACCTTACCTTAAAAAAAATAAAATGAGTAGATGATTTCTCATCTACTCATTTGTTAATCATTCTATAAAGAATGATTTAATAAGTTGCCCAGATCCAATAGATCTTCTTAGAGTCTTAATAGAATCCTCTCCATAACAACACGTGTCAATAACACGTTCTAATCTGGCCAATGTTTCTTTTGGTAAGTCATCCTCAGGAATACCAAAAGTAATTAGATCTATACCAATATCTGAATTTTCATCAGTTGGCATAAACATCGAAGCAAGAGACAGATATGTAAAACATATACCTAAAATCATCATCTCGATATCATATATAGGTATATTTATTTCTTTCGAAGAATGAAATCTAAGCAAAGCAAAGTCAGCTTCATACCGCATATTTGAATCGCAGTTCAATAATTCTAAATACAATGTATGAAGAAGACCAACACTCTCTTCTAAAGAAATCTCGTCACTGAATAATCTTTTCGGTAGCAAAATTCCGATAGAAATATCACAAATAATATTAGATACAATCGATGTACCAGAATCAACCATTGTTGTGAACGTATCAACAACGACACGATTTATATTATTTGTGATACCAATATATACTGGCGTTTTTTGAATGTCAGTATATAATTTATGGCAAGATTCGATAGTGATAGGTTTATCACTATTTATAGCAATGGACTTATCTGCCATGAAAGACTTGTGAACTAAAACCGTCAAAAAGTTTGGAATACTCTCATTAAAGAATACTACCCTATTATAGGCGATATCTCTGATTTTAGAGCAAACCATATTCATAATCTCAAAAATATTGATCACGGCTATCTCCTTAGATTGATGGAAGGGTATAACTCATTGTAGATTTATACCCTTCTGCGACTACTTTACAATCTGCATATCTATTTGTAGATTTAACAGACAGCTCGGTAAACATCTTTTTTCTACCTTTTACGATAACATACCCAGGAACGAAAGATCTAGATATGGATTTCTCTATATTCTTTCGTTCTTGAAATTGTTGATCAGAATATAGAAAATACACATATTGTTCCTGCTTTTTCATATATTTTCTCCTTCCTCACAATCTTCTTCTGTCTCAATGACAATAGGATCTCCATTATCATCAAGAATTGGAACAATCTTCTGATACGATTCTATCGCTTCTCTAACAATATCATCTTTTACATAATCATAAGATAGTCCTAACTTTTTCTTAATATCTATCGCTTGAGTAATATTATATAAATTACTCAATTCGTTTAGACATTGCTGATAGTTGTCTCTCCAACTATTTGGTTCTTCATAATCAGAAAAAGAACCGTCGTAAGTTTTACTCATCGGACAAATGATACCTGTCAATCCAGGATCTGATGATGACGACGAATCTAAATCTAATCTTCCAAGTTGAGACGGATGTATAGCTCTATAAACAATAGGAACAGCCGAACGGGTTGTCCCCTGGTTTCCTAAGCCACTAATCCCTTTATACGTAAACGATAACGCCAATTCAGCATCATTATCATTTACCAAGTCAACATAATTGATTAAGTTGGCCATACTAATGTTGTTTAAAACGTAGTTTGGTGCAGTGTCGACAACTCTAACCACATCTTTAAATGTGATATTTTTACCTTTATCTGATATACGATAAAGACCTCGAGATATCTTCATTGCATAAATAGCAGGAAGATATTCATCGGCTAATCTCGGACGTTTTATCGAGATATCAAGATTATCTTTGGTATTTTGCAAATTGCCAAATTCTCTAATCATCCACCTAAGAATTCTGTAAGTATCAGCTTTATCTTCGATGGGTAATCTAATAGTCTGCTTTATTTTAATATCATATATAGATTCTAATGAATCTAAAACAGATATTCCTTTTTCCAATGTGGCAGATTGAAAATCGGCACCAAGACTTTTAACCCAATACCGTGGATCATAGATATCGTCAATAGACTCTAATCGTTTACTATTTTTTAGGATAGTACAAACGAATGACTGTGTAGTTGAATCTTTATCAAATAAAGATTTTATAACAGACACCATAAGCTTATTATTTCTTTCTTTGAAAGTATAATATATGTTAGGGTCTAAACTAACATTCTCAGGATGTACATATATCCCTTTCAATTCTAGAAATTCTAATGCTCCATAAAATCCATATCGGCCCAATAAGAATTTTATGGCATCTGTCTTCTTAGAGAAAATATAAGATGTAAACAACACAGATCTTATAGGGGAATTAGAGTTAATATCTGTCAACTCGTAAAATTCTTTATACAACTTTATGGGCATAAAGTTAGTTTTAAGAGTGATAGATTGGACTTTTACTCTATTCGACGTGGCATTATTGTAAGTGCTTCCGTCAACTATTTGGAATATTGGAATATAATAATTACCCAATATTCTAAAATAATACTTGTTGACGTATCGTGGAAGCATAATTAATGCTTCCACTTCACCTTCGGTGATTTCTGGATTTCCAGTTTTTGAGTCAATATGAATACTACTTTCTGGAATATTCAGTTTAATCAGATACCTTACCCGAAGGAGCATGATATCGGAATCGCGAAGATTGATATTTTCGTATTCATTATCAATCTTCTTACCGTTTTTTGTTTTTGAGTTATAATAATCAAATAGAATTTGACGTATCGAATGAACGTCTTTAATTACATCAAACCCAAGAACTTTAATAACAAAATATTTATCTCTCTCATAAGATAAAATAATTTGTTTCATGCCATTTATAATATCATCGTCATTTCGTTTAAACCATTCTGGATTAAACTGTGGACGATGAGTATTATTAAAGTCATTCATAAACTTTCGAATATCTACCATCATTTATCCCCATCTTGCTTGGTCAGTATAGTAGTTATCTCTTCAGACATAGGATTTATTACATCGTCAGACGCATCTCGTAATGTCATTTGAACTTCTATATCCAACTTTTGACACATCGATATCAATTTATTCATAGTAATAGATCCTGTCTTGAGAATTCTTTTATCATTTAAAAAGTTATCACCAAATCTTGGAGCATATTTATTTATATCAATATGCTTTTTGATGATAGCTTCTTTAAAAGCTTTCATTTCAGGAGAATCATTTTCTCCAATCGATGGAGTAAATACAGAATCGATTTCAGATAAAATAGTAGACTCCATATCTCGTATCTGAGCGTTTTTCGATAGAAAATCCTTCATTGTTGAAATATCATTAAAATCAACAATATTAAGATTCTCTGAGGCGTATTCTGATTTAGATTTATCATCATCAGGAACTCTAATAAAATAAATGGATCCTGATGGGTATACGCCAGGACGAGTATCACTAACACCACGCAACGGAAGAATATAATCTTTACCGTCATTACATATTTCAATAGCGGTTGAATTATATAGCTGCGGATTATTTTGATACATAGACTGTTTTTGTAAATATTTATCTTCCGAAATAATATCTACAATCTTTCCATTAAGAGTAGTCGTTTTCAAATTCATCTTGTACTCTTTTCTATGAAAAAAATATAGACAACGAGTAAGAGTATTCAACTCTTACTCATTGTCCACATGTTTATTATTCCTGAATAGCAGAATCGTTCTTAATAAGAACTTTCATCTCACCAGCAGGAACAAATCCATACTCGATTTCACCATCATCAGAAACAGATGCGGTAGCTTTAAAACTGCCTTCTAATTCTAAGACAGCGTCTTCGTCAGGCGTGACATTGTCGCCAAGCCATTTTTTAATATGCTCAAGTACCGTTACAATTGTCGTAACTGCACTAGATGCTCCATTATTAAATTTGATCCCAAATAATTCGAATGAAGAACTGAGAAGATAGTTTTGTAATAATGAGCTATCATTCAGATTGATAATATCACATCTCTCAAGATCTTCTTCGTAGGCTGTCCAGGAATAATCCCAACGACCGGCTGATATATCTTGTGGATTATCTTCATTGGAATCATATTCGACTTTAGCGCCGAATATGAAATTACCAGCCATTGATTTAACACTAATGGCTTTGGGAGTAATCGGGTTCTTTACAGCGCCCAATGCACGACTAATCGCATGTACTGCGACTGTTGCAAATTTATCAACGTGCGGTGGCTCGATAACCATCGCTTCTTTAGCTAAAGCTAAAGACACACTTTCAGGAATATTTGTTTCCTTGAATTGCTTAATCACTGTTCATTTTCTCCGTTTAAAATAACATTAAGCACAAAGTACATTCATACTTTATACTCATTACTATAATATCTAATTGTTTTAAGTTTTATAAAACTTAATTTTTAGATATTATAAATATCTAGAAACATTATCACGAAACTCTTGTACCAAAACTATTGGTACATTGAGTTCATTTGCTCTTTTTGTTTTAGATGATGAATATGAAGTACTTGGTACTAAAAGATATGATGTATCTTTAGTTACAGCACCATCGTCAACATCAAAACCAATATTTAACAAATATTTCTCAAAGTCAGGATCTCTAAAACCGCTTACTTTAACCTTTTTACGTTTTGTATAAACAAAGCGTTGAATGTTGGCATTTGAATACATCCAATCTAAATCGTTTCTAAAATATTCGATTTCTGTTCGAATAGTATCGATAGTGGCTGGTCCAATACCTTTAATAGGTTTAAGTTGTGTATATACTACCATATTGTCATTGTTTCCTAATAATCTAATATCGTTATATGACACATGTGACAATATCAATTCCCAAGTTTTAGTCGATATTCCACTAAACCCAATAGCACCAAACAATTGAGTTTCTACGATAGGTCTATGTATAAGCGTATCGATTTGATTTCTCAAATTTACACTTTCTACAGGTCCAAATCCTTTCGATCTTGAAATCTCACCCCAATTATCAGACAATATTAACTGTACTAATTCAGATAAATGATAAGCTCCAAGTTGAATGATAGTAGATTCACCAAAACCGTCCAATTCTAATTTCTGACAAGTATTAACCATTCGAGAAACTTGTCTACCATTACAATAAAAATTTGTACATTTGACAGATTTTTTGCTCGTAGATATTGTTAATATAGATCCACAAATTGGACATTGCGTTGGAAATTTTTCTGGAGGAAATATTTGATCGTTTTTAATATTAAAGTCACTAAACGGTTTCGTTACATATGGCATAACATCATTCACATATTCTACATTAATCAGATCTCCAATGTGAAGTTGAAGCTCGTTAAATCTAGAATATGAATGACCTGATGATTTATCATGTAAAGTTCCATAAAACTCTACCGGATCATAATGTATCATTGGAGTTACAGATCCATCTTGGCCTACCGTATATGTATATCCTCTGAATACTGTTGTTCTTCTTAACGGATTAAATTTAACGGCGATAGAAAATTTATTGATAAAATTTTCTCTACCAAGTTTTTGTCTAATAGACTCATCCCGATATGACACAACAACACCATCGTACATAAAAGGTACCATATATCTAAGACTTTCTGCATTCTGAACAAACATATTTATCCAGACCAAGTTTTCTTTATATGTCCCATGCACAATTGTATATCTAAGAGGACAACCTTTAGATACGAAATAGTTATTTAAATAGTCTATTTCGCGCAGCCTATCGGACTGACACTCATTAGTATACACACTAGACTCAACAGCCAATGGAACAAGAGTAATAAAATCTCTATATTTCCAAGCATCACTTGATGCCATAAGCCCAACAATAGCAGAACGGCCATTTTTATATTCATACCCTCTAGCATTATTAAATCGATACAAATCATCATTGGTTATAATAGCTTCAAATTTTACACCAACAATAGGAGCATTTATGTCTCTATGAGGAAACCTATACCCCTTAAGTAACGGTGTTAAATCAGATGCTTTACCAAGAGCAACATCTCCTCGAGAACGAGCAGAAATCAATTCTCCACTGCAGTCAGCTTCAACAGAAACTCCATCGTATTTCAATTCCAATATCATGTCAAAGCTTTGGTTTGGAGTTATAATCCCATTCATTAAATGATTCTGAAAGAAATCTCTTTCGAGAATTTTTACATTAGAGTCTATGTACACTCCCCTATCCATAGCATCCATATCTAAAACAAACTTACATTTATCCAATGTACCAATTAATTCTGGATGTTCATGAATGGTATTGTGTTTACGCTTAGATATATAATCTATAGATTTCGACGAAGCATTTTCAAAATCTCTATGATCGATATATCTCGTAGGATCTATGACAATATCATTTAAAAACATCTTATCTTTAAATTCGCTCTTATCTACAAACGTAACCAATTGACTACATTTATTAGACTTAAAGTTTTGAGATTGATCGGATGGATTAAACGATACAATTTTAGCTCCAACTTGAAAATGTGGATCGTATACACGATATTTTTCTAACAGTAAATCATAAAATCCATCATCAATGGGCAGATGGTTTCGATCTGTATTATTATACAAAATATTACAGATACTTAAAATATCTCTTAAGGTCTCAACATCATTCTGATCCAAAGATGTTTTATTATATATCTCTTTGGATATAGTATTGATCAATGATGTATTATTATATGCACTATCAATACATCCTATTTCTAGTGATTTGAGAATATTATTGATAACTAATTTGTAATCCATAATACAACTCCTGAATTATCATAAAGATGGTGAGACTTAAGTCTCACCATCTTCATAATATTAACTAAAATTTATGACATCAAATGTGATATCATGTTTATTTAACTCTCGTTTAATCTCTTCTAAAGTATCATAATATTTCTGAATATCATAATCTTTAGAATGGAACGTAACAAGAGCTCGCATCCCATTCGGATTATTACTAAAAGAGATAGCTGGCTTAGGGACAGGTTTATCTATCTTGTCAAAGACAATTCTATAACCCATAGTTTTAAGCCGTGTATTTAATATTTCTGCAGATCTATTTTTAGACCTACTATCTATTTTCACATCAACATTATATGGGTCCCCAGTCGCCAACTGTTCCATTAACCGTCTTCCACTCGGGGATAACGAATACAGTAAAAGATTTAATACCACATATTCTGTACCTATGTGCATCAAATCTCCAGATTCCATATACCCAAATTTAATTGGAGTATTAGAGTTTGGGGATCTATAATTTTTAGACGCTTTGCTCTTCACGTTCTCGTTTTTAAGATTAGTTGACGAAAGAGAAGTAGCAGAGAATTTCTCTTCGGCTAACTGTTTTAATCTTAAACAATACTGTGGAGCGGCAATCGTTGGATTTTTAGACTGTATAAATCTAATATCCCCATTAGATCCTTTGATTGGAACAACAAGCCTAACTTGCTTTATATATGGAAAAGCTTGATATAATCGACCTAGTTTGTCAATATCCATTGTCTCTGATAACGGATCATTAGAAACGTGGATACATGTAAAATTTAATAAACTATCAATCAATCTGGTTAGTTGATCTGAGTCTAGTTTATCAGTATACCTCTTCATCGAAGCGTATTGTTTTGGAGACTGAATTTCCAGAAACTTTAATATTTCACCTAAAGCTAATTCTATATTAATATCTGGCGCATTTCTAATTCTATCCAAAATACACATCGATATATAGTTTACTTCAAGTTCAAATATTTGGCCAGCGTTTTCTCGGTTATACATTGTTGATGAATTTTTGATCATCTCAATACGTAAACCATTTGGTAAACTTGGCATCATATGATCTGGTAATATTTTCGACACTACGCCTTTACCACCATATCGATCTGAAATTTTTCCACCAATACCAAGATCTATTTGTTCTACAACAACAAACTCAATCATTATATTGGAAAACTGTTTCTTATCGATAAATTTCTTCTGGTCCAATTCATCTTGTGCCAGCATGAAAAGTTTCTGAAGATCATAACTTATATTATCCCCAGCGGTTATATAAGGGCCAACAATTTCAATGATCTCACGATCTACTCTCAATCTATCTTGATAATATGAATAGATCTGTCCATTGTATATATTTTGAGATATATACTCTGGATTATTACAATAGATATTGATGTCGTGAACAACCCCTTTCATAGTAACACGATCATCACTCATCATAATCTCTTGAAGACGTTGTACACTTTGCGTATAAACAGCATCTTCTATTCTTTCTCGACGATACGCAAACAATGTAGCGTTTTGAATATCCTCCCCTACATCAGGAAACGATTTGTATGTATTTCCATCACCATAAATGTTAAGAGGAATATCATTTTCGTTAATGATGATTTTAACCGTTTTTACTAACGGGACACTCATTTTTTTAGAACAACTTTCACTAATAACAACACTATCCTCCATGTTATTATCAAGTGCTAAATATACTATGTTCAAATTACGCCCATTAGCCTTATTTCCAAAGATATCAAAACCAACAGAACGTCTAACAACAGTTCCTTTTGGAATAATATAATTCTTCGTAGTCACATAATGGTCTAGTATATCATTGTTATACATATAACCATACATTTCTGTGACATATTTATATGAAATTCTCTCAAAATGAGAAATCTCACCGGTAGTGAGATTTCTAACGATTACGTAATAATGTTGCATTTGATTGCCGGAAAATTTTGGAATTACACCTAATATCTCCATATCACAATCCGTTTTTATAATAGATGACGATAAATCGCCAAATCTATTTTCGTATCCCGTGGATACGAACGGCATATCACCTTCACACAAAACTAACGAATGAGACTGATGAATATTGTTCATCAGTTTTCTAGCACCACTTGATGTGGCATTGTTAGGAATATTTAATCCCTTGCCTAATATCTGTTCTGGAAAAGCAATATTTTTTGCTGCTTCTTGAACATTCTCAACAAATTTATTCGTGCTCATAAATTTTTCCTCTCATAAATATGAAAGTAGTTATCCTACTTTCATATTTATAATATCTGTGTCAATCACAATTTGAGAATACTATTAATAATATTATGACTAGATCTTAATTCTTCGTCACTGGTATACTGTGAGGCTAATAATTTTTCTAATTCTTCCTTCGCAACAATATTGAAAGCTTGTGCAAAATCAGAATCAGAAAACAGTTTAGATTTAAATTCTTTGTGTCTGAACTTAAAATCTTCATACCCACGAAGAGTTCCATATGAACCAGATGTAATTCCACCTGTCGATTTAAGCAGCATATATAAACTCCAAATAGGATCAAATCCTTCACCGGCAACAAACACCATAGGAACTGAACGACCAGCCGCATTAGTCCTAGATTTAATAATTTCGATGTTTACGATTTTACCATCTACACCGATTCCTTCAGATGATTTCAATTTAGTACCATCATCAACTCTAATCATATTATTAGCTAAATATAAGGCTGAATTTCCTCCTGGCAATGTCTCTCCTTGCTTAAGAAAACCAATTTGAGCCTTACTATGAGAAAATGGGTTAATCTCAATTTTAGCATTAACATGATTGATTGCGAATAAAATAATATTCGCAGCCTTCAATTTCGGTATGATACGTTTAAAAATGGCAGCATTAGTTTTGGCTATTGCTGTCGTAGACATTTGCCCAGAAAGTTCTTCTTCTTCTGTAAGTTTCTCTGGGGTTAAAACTGGAAGAGAATCTAAAATGTACACTGTAGGTACAAGTTTATAAATTCTATTTCCCCTGGAATCAAGTAAACCGGTATCGTATTCGTAATCAGCTTTATGAGCCAGTTTCTCATTATAAATAGAAGAGATTCTCTGATAAAAATTCTCAGATGTAATGGCAGCATTTCTATATATAATTCTATCAGAAATTTCTTCTGGGCCGAAATGTGTCAAAATCTCACGATTGGCAGAATTAGAACCACTTTCTATATCATCATAAAATATCACAGCTCCAGGAAACGGTCTTACGATATTTGCTGCCATTTGCAACGCCATAGTAGTTTTTCCACTACCAGATCTACCAATGATAGTGTTAGAACTACCATCTACAATACCAACAGCATTATAAAAAAAATCGTCATCGTTTAAATCATTATGCACATGGACTTTATATCCATTCAAATAATCAAATGAAAGAAATCCGGTCGGATATAATACGTCAGCAGATGCCTCTTCCATTCTAGGGTCTTTTGTTTTAAGCATTTCGGCTCTGAATCTATCGGCAAGTAATCCCATATAAATACACCTCGTCATGGTAGTATTAATATGTACATGTAAAAATAAAAAAAAAATAAGGAGAAGTAGTATATTTACTACTTCTCCTTATATGTCGTTACTTCTATTTGTTATTAACAAAAGTAACTAATTTCATTGGAGTTTTTTCTGATGAATCTTTCTCTTCACCATTCGTCTTCTTTTCAAGCAATTTAGTAAGTAAATTACATATAGCAGACATGTCATTAACGACTTGTGTATGAAGTTCAACTAATTGTTGACAAGTTTGCTTCTGATAATCGTTTAACATACTAACTGTTTTTTCTTGACAAGCATGTAAGTCCATTATCTGCTGACCTGTCAACTGTTGGTAATCGATAAGTTGTTGACCAGTTTGCTGCTGACAAGCATGTAAGTCTGTTATTTGCTGACCAGTTTGCTGTTGATAATCAATAAGTTGCTGACCTATTTTCTCTTGACAAGTATGTAAGTCCATCATTTGTTGACCTGTTATCTGCTGATACTCAGTAAGCTGTTGTTCTGTCATCTGTTGATAATCATACATCTGTTTAGCAGTTTGTTGCTGTGAATTAGTAACAAACTGACAAGTCTGTTGATAACAATTGTTGACTTGATTAGCCGTCTGAACTTGATATTGAACAACAGTATCCGTCAATTGCTTTTGACCATTTACAAAATTATTAGCCATAACATAATAATAATTTTGTATTTGTGAATTAGCGTGCTGTTGAGCATCTACTAAATTCCTAAGAAGATTTCCAGTGTTTACAGTATTCTTTTTCATGAATATCTCCTAATTAAATAAAGTAGACATGCAGCAAACTGCATGTCTACTTTTTATTCATATCTATAATATCTAATTTAAAATCAATTTAATCCTGTATAATTTGCACTATAGAGTTAGACAACAATGTTTGTTTAATATCTATAAGTCTTTGATTTTCAGATCCTCTAAATTTTAACCCAATATTCTTTTTTGATAAAATAAATCTTCCATCAACCAGAACATCGATATTGTGAAGAATATTTAACAGATACTCAGTATGTGTATATGATGATACATCTAATAATTGTTCTAATGTAAACCCAGAATAGCACCATATATCTTTGCTAGGAACTTCTTGTCTAATAGCCAATATCAATTCTAAGATAGATTTCTGATTTTGTGGTTCTAATGGTTCTCCACCAAGAATAGATAATCCTTTAATAAACGGACGTTTTAATAGATCCACAATAAATCCTATCGTATTTCCTGTGAATTTTTTTCCATATTTAAAATCCCAAGTTTCTGGTTGAAAACATCCTTCACAATGATTAGTACATCCAGACACAAATACTGATACCCTCACACCAGAACCATTAGCAATATCACATTCGTTGATTTTACTATAATACATAATTCCTCCAAAATTAAATGACAGGACTAGAATTCTAGTCCTGTCAAAATTACTTACAAATGAAGAACCCTATCTTTAATTTCTTCGGTTCTACCCTGATTCCAATATTGTGTCCCGATATAACCGCATGTACGTCGAGCAACATTCATTTTATTTTGATCCCTATTCTTACAATTCGGACATTCCCATACTAATCGTCCATTATCTCCTTCTACAATTTGAATTTCTCCGTTCCACCCACAAACCTGACAATAGTCAGATTTTGTATTTAACTCAGCATAAATAATATGATCATAAATATACTGCATTACACTTAATACAGCTTCAATATTATTCTGCATATTGGGCACTTCAACATAACTGATAGCTCCACCTGGAGATAATGGTTGGAATTGAGATTCAAAACTAAGCTTATCAAAAGCGTTTATCTTTTCGGTAACATGTACATGATAAGAATTTGTTATATATTTCTTATCTGAAACTCCATGTATTATGCCAAAATCTCTTCTAATTGCTTGAGCAAATTTATATGTGGTAGATTCGAGAGGTGTACCATATAGAGAATAATCAATATTCTCAGCGGCTTTCCATTTAGCTGTCATCTCATTCATCTTCTTCATTACTTTAATAGCAAAAGGTGTACCAATGGTAGGCTCTGTATGTGACATTCCCGTCATATATTTTGTACATTCATACAACCCAGCATATCCAAGGCTAATTGTAGAATATCCATCATATAATAACTTATCAATGGTTTCTCCTTTATCCAATCTTGCTAAAGCTCCATATTGCCATAATATAGGAGCTACATCAGATGGAGTTCCCAACAACCGTTCATGTCTACATCTTAATGCTTTATGGCACAGCTCAAGATATTCTTCGAAAATGGGCCAAAACCTGGATTCATTTCCTTTAGATAAGCATGCTATGTATGGAAGATTAATAGTCACAACACCTTGATTAAATCTACCATAATATTTATGTTCACCTTCAGCATAATTCTTTGCTTTAGCAATATTACCAATCCCTTTATCGGTAAATCTATCTGGAGTTAAAAAGCTTCTGCATCCCATACAAGGATATACATCACCTTTGTATTGAAGCATTATCTTTTCTGAAATATAATCCGGTACCATACGTTTAGCTGTACATTCTGCAGCCAACTTTGTAAGATACCAATATTTAGAATTTTCGCTAATGTTATCTTCTTCTAATACATAAATCAGCTTAGGAAATGCAGGTGTTATCCATACACCTTTCTCATTTTTTACACCGATAATTCTTTGTCTTAAAGTCTCTTCAATAATTAAAGCTAAATCAGATTTAGTTTGTTCATCTTTAGCTTCTCCAAGATACATATATACCGTTATAAATGGAGTTTGACCATTCGTAGTTAATAAAGTAACGACTTGATACTGGATAGTCTGGATACCTTTTCTAACTTCATTTTTTAATCTAGATTCTGTAATAGAATCTACTTGGTGATCTGTATATTCAAACTTATTGTCGTTTAATTCATTTACTACGTCTTGTCTAATTTTTTTTCTACTAACATCGACAAACGGAGCAAGATGAGTTAAAGAAATAGATTGACCACCATATTGATTAGATGCAACCTGAGCAATAATTTGTGTGGTAATATTACACGCTGTTGAAAAAGAATGCGGTTTTTCAATCATAGTACCACTAATAACAGTACCATTTTGAAGCATGTCTTCTAAATTTACTAGCTCACAATTATGACTATGATTTATAAAATAATCACTATCATGAAAATGGATAATTCCTTTTTTATGAGCTTCAGATATTTCTTTAGGTAACAAAATACGGTCTGTTATATCGCGTGAAACATATCCAGCAATATAATCTCTCTGTGTTGAATTAATAATTGGATTCTTGTTAGAATTCTCATCATTAGCGTCTTGGTTATTTAAATTTACCAGTTTCAAAATACTTTCATCGGTAGTATTTGATTGTCTTATCAATGATCTGGTGTATCTATATTTAACATAGTTTTTTGCAACATTATATGCGCCATATTTCATAAGGGCACACTCTACAGTATCTTGAATTTCTTCAACAGAAATAGACTCATGTTTTGAACATTTTTTCGATACTGATCGCGAAATAGCTATAATAGCAGATTGTGTCAACCTATATTTCTCATCAACACTATTATTAGCCTTTTCGATTGCAGAGATGATTTTATAGAGATTAAATTCAACAACATGCCCATCCCTTTTTACTACTGTAGTTTTCATAAAAACAAACCTACCCTTCACTGTATACATACAGGTTCAAACTTAAATTTTTTGTAAGTATTTGGGATAGGTATTATCAACCTATCCCAAATATAAGAAGTTGTTTTAATATATAAAAGTTATATCCTTAAATTTAACTTACGGAGTGGTCGCAGGACGCATACCGTTACGGTTTAAGATCTTAACTCTATATTGAACAGCTTGATAGGCTTGGAGTTTGAATCTCTCGAAGCAAGTAACGGCGGGCAATGCGGGATTAGCTGCATTACGAATCTCATTACTTACATACAATTGATAATCATAAATACGATATGTAATACGATTACTGTTTCGAGGTGTAAGCAATACGATGAAATCATCGCGCCATCTCATCTTGTCAGAGCCGATATACTGATATACACGCTTATCCGATGTCTTAATAGTACGAGTATAATCAAGATCGACAGGACCAATGCTAGAGGGAGCTTGATACGTATATTCCGGAGGAGTAATCTTACGAATAAGATCAGGATCACCGAAAATAGTGACAACCATATTAGGATCGTTCAACACCTGAAGCATTCTTGTAACTTCTGTATCAAAGAAGTCAAAGAACATACTATGTCTCCAGGTCAACGGATCCAGAGCATAGCCTGTAGGAGGAGCATAGTCAAATTCACCATAACCTCTGCAACGCTCCGGCATTGTTTCGTAATCATTCTCCAAGAATTGAAGAATCTTATCATCTTTATAGTTAGCCAAAGTAGTCTTCAAAAGACTCATAATCTTGGTCAACTGATCAACCTGATACAAAGCGGCCAAGTCCTTAATTTCTTCAGGACTAATTGTCACAGACAGAGGAATAGCGTTAGGAATTTCTACCAAAGTAGTATCGACACGCCACTTAACTGTGCAAGTATCAAGCATATGATTAGATGTATCTAATTCAGCAGATAAACGAACCTTCTTAACTTTACCAGCACCACAAATTACAGTGAATTTGTTCTTATCCATAGTACCAGCTAAAGTATCTTTAATAACTTCATTGGTTGTAGCATCTTTTCGTACTACCATCTCAATAGGAGTATTAAAGGTACGCTCATACTGATTATAACCAGGAGCAAATCTGATATCTACAGGGAACCAAACATCTGTTTTTTCACCAACATCATCTGCAGTCGCAATAGGACCATTGGGACGAATAACGTTATTTTCGTCAGGTTTAATATCACCTTCGGCAATATAACATTTTTCGATCATAATAGCAGAAATGTAGGTCTTAATAGACAAAGAGTCTAACTTAGTACCGCCGCATTGAGCCAATACATCAGTTTCACCCATCTCAGGCAAAGTTAAATCAATATCATGTACAGGATTAGATTTATCGATGGCCGGGGTCATCTTATTCTGTTCCAAGTACATATCGATTTCATTACCTTCGGTATCTACTAAAATACGAGTCTCCATAGAGATCGTGAATTTAGGACCTTCGGCAACGACTTTCTGAATAGCACCCTTATCGAATACCATATTCATTAAGATATTTTTATGAATAGGGAAAGCCAAACCGATTACAGGGTTGTAATCAGCCATATCAGCGTGCTCGTATATAGCTTCTACATCGTTTTCAAACTGTTGCTCCATCATAAGTTGCTGATCTTGGACATATGCCGGATCGTTCATAAAAGGATCAGTGGAGCATTCATCTAAGAAATTTTGGGTAAAGAATTCTTTAAGAGCCTGTTTAGTCGCAGGATTACGAAGAACTTTTTTGGGTTCTTCCAATAAATTCATACCAGATTCATTTAAAATATTTTTTGTAAATTCTCTAAAAGATTGGGCATAATTGGTTAAGGGATCTTTATAATAAGAATTACCAACAATACCAGGAACGGAATCAACCTTTCCAATAGGCATATGAGATTTTCCTCCTTAATACGGCTAGAAAACTTTTAGCTAGAGGACGTATTTTACAAGCTAAAATTATTGTCAGATATAAAATTTAATTAAATTTTACATTGAATGTAAATATTTTTATTTATTAGTTAAGACAAAATTAATAGGCTTTCTCTTTTAGTTTCTTGACATTTAATTCATTGATAACTTTTGAAACTGTACGAAACACGGCTACATATTTTAGATACATACTGTAATTTTCTATATACGAATTACTATCGAAATTATAATCCATGTATCCAATTAAAATCTGCTTAATTTTAGAAAGCAGTTCTAGTAACCGTTGTAGCGTTGAAATATTCTCTGTGGTCTTTGGAATATCGTTGATACCGTCTATAGTTGTAACAATAGTATCGTATAAGGTTCGGTAATCAGTTTTTAGTTTATATTCTCTGACTTTTTTTTGTTCTGAAGTTAATGTTTTATATAAAGCTTCTTCTGAAGCTTTCTTTTTATTATCTTCTTCAGTATCTTTCTTTTCGTTATTATCAGAATTCTGATCATCTTTATTTTGATCGTTTTCAGTATTATCAGATTTATTGGTATCATCTGTTGAGGTATCGGTCGAATTTGATGGATCGTCAGGAATTTCTATATCTTCACCTTGCGGTGCATCATCAGGTACATCCGGTGCTTCAGGAGCAGGTGGAGTAGTATCACCCTCAGGAGCAGGTGAAGTAGTATCATCAGGTACATCAGGTGCTTCAGGAGCAGGTG
>ERZ808274.450-NODE-450-length-20996-cov-6.124731_pt1 | contig 20996 bp, 22 predicted proteins | sample MGYA00521277_ERZ808274 | MGnify/ENA primary metagenome ERZ808274 (study PRJEB31516, sample SAMN03275597) | gut metagenome | biome: mammalia-associated habitat; material: feces | host: Papio cynocephalus | place: Kenya | collected 2012-07-28 ... | reverse complement strand
GCAACGGCATCGCCGTTCCGGCGCAACGGCATCACCGTTCCGGCGCAACGGCATCGCGGTTCCGGCGCAACGGCATCGCCGTTCCGGCGCAACGGGGGGTGGCTCGGGGTAGGAAGCGGACTGTATCCGGACTCTTTTGGGGTGGCACTCCGCCTGAAGGCCGTTAAGTGACAGTTTTGAGGCGATTTTGCACTAAAATGAAAGTTAGCGCAGACGGAGGGGCAACGCCCCCATCACGGTGCCGTCCGGAATCGTGCGTGCGGCACGTGTGCGTACGCCCCGAGGTGGAACACGCCTTTGGGCGGGTACATTCGCTTATTTGAACGTAGGCGGAATTATCGCAAGGCGCGCGGCGATGACGCGCGCCAGACGTTCATGTCCGCGCGTCGAAGGATGGAGGGAATCCCCCTTCCCGCCGCGCGCGAAATAGGCGTTGTAGGCGGACTCGTTGGGCAGAAGCCCCGATTCCGCGTAAAGGTCGATGAGCGGCGAACTCCAAAGCGCCGCGGCTTCCCGCACGCACTGCACATAGTCCTCGATGAAAAGCCCGATCCGGTTCGCGTAGCGCTCGTCCGGCTGGACGTTGCGCGGCCCGAACTCGGCAAAGCCGCGGTGCAGGGGCGTCATGACGACGACTTGAGCGAAGGGGTAGGCCGTTTTGATCTGGCGCAAGGCGACATTGAGGCGTCCGCGGAAGGTTTGCGGGTCGTAAGACGGTTCGCGCTTCTTCACGCGCGTGGGGACCCCGTCTTTGTCCACCGTCTCGACGGATTCCACGAAAAGCGGCCCGAGGGGAACGTCCGCATTGAAGTCGTTCGTCCCGATAAGCATGAAGAGCGCGTCGATCGCCGCACCCTGTTCGGTCTGGGCGCGCGCCAGCTGGGCCGGGATGTGGGCGGACTGCTGTCCGTTGACGCCGTAGACATGCGCGGCGAATCGGAGCCTGTCGGCGAGAAAGCCCCAGTAGTTGGTCTCGCATCCCACATGGCACTTGTCGGTGATGGAATCCCCGAGAAAGACGACGTTCTTCCCTTCCCATGCCGCCGCGCCCGCAAGAGGAACCGCCGCGGCGTTCCCGGCTCCCGAAAAAGCGCGCAAACCCCAGCACGCGACAACCAGACTAAAAACCAACCTCTTCATTTTCGTTTCCTCCTTTTTGCGTCCAATCCGCACCGTGATCCGGCGTCTGCCCGGCCGCGCGACTCTGGATTTTCGCCACCTCGCGCCGTAGAACCTTGTCCCGCGTCTTCAGGACGATGCGTGCGCTGTCCCCGCCGAAAGCCGCCATGCGCACGAAGTCGCAGATGAACCGGTCCGCCCGCTGAAGCCCCGTCCCCCCGGTGTAGGAGATGCGCAGCCGCCCCTCGTTGCGGACGCTCTCGCGGGGTCCGTCGAAGACAATCCACACGATGTCCAGCGGATTTTCCGCCAGATACTTCTCGGCGTGCGCCCGCAACTGCGCCGGATCGCGCGCCGTCCGCCCCGCGCCCAGGATGAAGTTCCACCCGTCCACGACCACCAGGCGTCCGCCCGGGGGGAGCCGGCCGAGATCGCGCGCGGCGGTCAACGCCAGGTCGAAATGTTCGCGCAGTTCGCCGTTCTCGCGCCGCAGACGGTCGTTGGCGGCCTTGAGCGCCTCGATCTGCGCCTTGAGCTCGCGCACATGCAGGACGCGCGCGCCCAAAATGACATCCTGCGCCGTCATGCCGTGGCTTCCATCTCGGGTTCAGGCTCCTCGAGCCCGTGCGGAATCGGCTTCCACTTGCGCGAAGGGCGAACGAGCGTGTAGAGGAGCGAACAGGACTGGACGAAAGAGAAAAACGGGAAGGTCAGGATCGCCAACGCCCCCGGACGGCGCTTGTGCCGCGAGAGCGCAACCGCCGCAATCGCCGTGAACCAGCCCATCACGCCCACGAAACCGAGTATGCCCATGAAGAACATGGTGGCCGAACGGTTCGCAAAATCGTCCGAATAAAGCCGGTAGGCGAAAGCGAGGACGTTGAAAAGCAGGATGAAGGCGACCGACATGCCCGTCAAAATGGCGAAGAAACTGTCGAAAAGACGGCAGGAAGGGTGCCGGACGAACGTGCGCAGCCATACGCCGAAATAGCGCACGACGACCTGCCAGCCGCCGGTCGACCAGCGGGAAAGCTGGCGCCACATGTAACGCATGTCCTCGGGCTGCTCGTCGGCGTACTCCGCGTCGGGCACGTAGGCGACGCGCCGCCCCGCCAGATTCGTCTGGACGGTGAACTCGACATCCTCCACGAGCGTGGAAGTTCTCCAACCTTCCGGACCGAATGCGGAAACAAGGCACGCGAAGCCCGTGCCGGTCAGCTTGCCGGAAAGTCCCAGATTCGTGCGCACGCGGTTGGAAAGTTCGTTCATCACGCCCCAATAGATGGCATACCAGCCCGAAATCAGGTTTTTCGCATAATTGGACGCGTGCCGGCACCCCGTCACCACCGTCTCGCCGTCCAGGAGCGCATCGTTGACCGCCTCGAACCACTGGGCGGAAACGATATTGTCCGCGTCGAATACGGCGATGGCGTCGTATTTTCCGGACGCAAGGACCTTGTCCACGCCCCAGGCGAGCACATCGCCCTTCCCGCGGCTGGGCGTGGCCTTCTCCCATACCGTCGCACCGGCGCGGCGGGCTGTTTCCGCCGTGTCGTCCGTGCAGTTGTCGGCGAGCACGATGACGTCCACGTCTTCGCGCGGATACTTGCACAGGGCGATGCTGCGCACGGGAAGCGCAATGACGCGCGCCTCGTTCCGCGCACAGATGAGAACGGCAAACTTCAAGCGCCGCGTGGATTTCCGGTAGACTTTCGGCTTGCTCAGCAGACCGAAAAGAACAACGAAGGTGGACCAGAAAAAAACGAGCGAAAATCCTAGGCAGACGAAATCAAGCATAAAGGGAAACAATCCTCACTCTAATCCATGCGCCAACGGCGATGCGCCCAAAGATACTGCTCGGGATAGCGCCGCACGGCGTCGCCTAGCCGGTCGTTCAGAACCTGCGTAGCCTTCGCGCGATCCGCCGTCTTGTCGAAGACAAGCGGCGCGCCGCCCACGAGACGGTAGCGGTAGGGACCTGTCCGGACGAACGAGCCCACGACAACCGGGACACCGTAACGGATGGCCAGGCGCGCGGCCGTCGTGAAGGTCAGCGCGGGACGCCCCAGGAACGTCAGCTTTTCGCCGCGCGAAGCATGCTGGTCCATAAGGATCGTCAGGGCGGAACAGGAGGACAGCCACCGACGGACGATATCCGGCGTAAAGCCCCGGTTCTTGTCGATAATCGTGACGGGGCCGCGGAAATGATGGTTTTTCATCCACTTCGCGACCAGCCGGTTGTTCATCACACGCGCAATCGCCATCATCGGCCGCGCGAAAGAAAGGATGTTCGTCGCCGCTTCCCATACGCCATGGTGCGCGCTCACCAGCAGAACCGGCTTGTCGGGGGAATCGAGCAGCAACTTGACCGCCGCGGGGTCCGCCTCCGAGAAATCCAGGTGTTCGCGCCAGTTGGCGGCGCCCACGACCTGCGGCACGCAAAGCGCCTCGCAGACATGCCCCGCCAGATGGCACCACGCCCGCCGCGCGAGCCGCCGCGCCTCCGCCGGGTCCGCCGTGACGCCGCTCTTCAGGATGTTGTCCACCGAGAGGCGCCGCCGTCGCGGAAAGAACGGCCACAGGCACGCGGCAAAGCCGCAGCCTATGTCGTACGCATGTCGCTGCAGAAAAGTCATGTCGTCGCCGTGCTCTTACGGACGCGTAAAGCGGATCGTCGCCGCGCGCCCGTGCCCGTCCAGCCCTTCGACCGCGGCGAACGCCTCGATCGTGGACTTCGCCTGCGCCAGATCGTCGCGCGTGAACGAGACGAAACTGTGGCGGCGACGGAAGTCGTCCGGCGTCAGACCGTTGAACATGCGCGCCGCGCCCCCCGTCGGCAGCACGTGGCTCGGACCGGCGACGAAATCGCCCGCGGACTCCGGCGTCCAGGCTCCGGCGAAAACGGCTCCCGCCGCGCGCACACCCTTCATCACCTTGAGCGCGTCCTTGGTCATGATCTCGAAATGCTCCGGCGCGAAATCGTTCACGACCTCAAGCCCCGCCTGCACGTCGGGCGCGACGACGATGAGGATGCCGTCCCGGTCGATGACGCGCTGGACGAGCGCTTTGCGCGAAAGCGTCTGCATCTGCGCGAGCACTTCCGCCTTGACGGCCTCGGCCGTTTCGCGCGAGGTGCACACGCACAGCGACTTCTCCCACCCGCTGCCGTGCTCGGCCTGGCTCAGAAGGTCCGCGGCGATCCAGCGCACGTCGACCGACCCGTCCGTCAAGACGGCGATTTCGCTCGGTCCGGCGACCTGGTCGATTGCGACATAGCCGAAGACCTGGCGCTTCGCCGCCGTCACGTAGGCATTGCCGGGTCCGACGATCTTCTGAACCTTCCGGCACGTCTTGGTGCCGAACGCCATGAGCCCGATGGCCTGGATGCCGCCCACGCGGTAGATTTCCGTTGCGCCCGCCAGCTGGAGCGCATACAGAAGGACGGGATTGACCTCGCCCGTCTTGCCCGCCGGCGTGCACGCCACGATTTCCCTCACGCCCGCCGCCTGGGCGAGCGTAACCGTCATGATGGAAGTCGACGCGAGCGGCGCGGTGCCGCCCGGCACGTAGACGCCCACGCGGTCCATCGGCGAATAGAACTCCCCTTCCACGCCGCCCTTGGGCGTCTTCATCGTCCACGCCTTGCGCAGGGACGCCTTCGAAAACTTCAATACGCGCCGGTGCGCGTCCTCGACGGCTTTGCGGACCGCGGCCGGGATCTCCGCCGGATCGGGCGTCCGTTCGACGCGCAGATTGCGGCCCTTGAAACCCTCGAACTTGGCGACATAGCGGCGGACCGCCGCGTCGCCGTTCTTGCGGATGTCCGCCAGCACGTCCGCGGCCGCCTTTTCGGCTTCCTCGGGGAACGCCGGCCGCGCGTTGAACGCGGCGATGCGGCGATCGCCCGCCTGAACGATGCGGATCATCCTCAGTTCGCGCCCCCGAGCATGCACTTCACGCGCGCCTCGACCGCCAATTCGCCGTTCACGTAGCCCTTACAGTCGAACACGCCGATGATCTTCTTCACCTTGACGTTCATCGCCACGATCACGAGCTTGTCGTCCGGACGGACGGGCTTGCGGAAGACCGCCTCCTCGACCTTCGCGAAAAGGAAGCTCGCTTTCGGCCCGAGGAATTCCGTCGCGATAAGTCCGCAACCGGCGACCTGCGCCATCGTCTCGATGAGGATGACGCCCGGCACAATCGGGAACGTGGGGAAGTGACCCTTGAAGAAGTCGTTCTTCTCCAAGGTGTAGGTATATTCGCCGATTGACCCCGTCTCGTCCGCCGACAGCAGCTTGTCGACGAAGAGGAACGGCGGGCGGTGCGGCAGAAGCTCGATCCCGGGTTTGTTGTAGACGTTTTTGAACGTGGGGAATTCCGTCAGCTTTTCGTGTGCCATTTTGCGCCTCCTTAACCCTGGACCTTGCGGAAGGCGAGCACGCCGTTGTGGCCGCCGAAACCGAGCGACGTCGAAATCGCCGCGCGCACGTCGCGCTTGACGCCCACGTTGGGCGTGTAGTTCAAGTCCAGCGGGACCTCGCCCTTCGAGGCGTCCACGTCGAGATCGGGTTTCTCGTAGTTGATTGTCGGCGGGATGAACCCTTCCTCGATCGTCAGCGCGCAGATCGCCGCCTCGAGTGCGCCCGTGGCGCCCAGAAGGTGTCCGTGCATGGACTTCGTGGAGGAAATGTTGATCTTCTTCGCCTGCTCGTCGCCGAAGACCACCTTGAACGCCTTCGTCTCCATCTGGTCGTTCAGGTGCGTCGAGGTGCCGTGCGCGTTGATGTAGTCGATCTCGCTCTTGTCGGCGATGCCCGCATCCTTGAGCGCGGCCTCGATCGCCTTGACGGCGCCCACGCCGGACGGATCCGGCGCCGTGATGTGGTAGGCGTCGCACGTCGAGCCGTAGCCCGCCAGTTCGCAGTAGACGTGCGCCCCGCGTGCGCGCGCATGTTCCTCGCTCTCCAGGATGAGCGCCGCGGCGCCCTCGCCGATCACGAATCCGTCACGGTCCGCGTTGAACGGACGCGACGCCTTCTCGGGCGTGTCGTTGAAGTGCGTCGAAAGAGCCTTCATTTTCATGAAGCCGCCGACCGTGAACTCCATGACCGCCGCTTCCGTGCCGCCGGCGATGACGACGTCCGCGCGGCCGGCGCGGATCATGTCCAGCGCGAAGCCAAGCGCATCCGTGGACGAGGCGCACGCCGTCACGACGACCTGGCACGGACCGTGCGCGCCCAGCGCAATGGCGACGTTGCCCGCCGACTCGTTCGGGATGAGCTCGGGCACGGCGAGCGGAGAAAGGCGGTCCGGTCCGCGATCGAAGAGGATCTTGTAGTTGTCGCCCGTCACATCGAGTCCGCCGATGCCGTTGCCGAACAGCGTCGCCACGCGGTCCATGTCGGGATGGTTGTCGGCCGTGTAGCCCGCGTCCGCCCAGGCTTCCTTCGCCGCGGCGACCGCGTACTGCGAAAACGGCGCCATGTGGCGCGCCTCGCGCTTGTCGACGAGACCCGAATCGATCGCGTACTCCTTGAAGTTCTTGACTTCGCCCGCGATCTGGCTGGTCACGCGGGACGGGTCGAACTTCGTGATGCGCGTAATGCCCGACTTGCCGGCCTTGATGTTGGCCCATGCCTCTTTCTTTCCGTTTCCGCACGGGCAGAGCATCCCAATACCGGTAATCATGACTTTCTTCATCGTTGTTATCCTCTTTATCTCAAGTTATATTGTTGATTCGTTTCTCAAAGATTCGGCCACACGCAGTAGGTCCCGCCGTAGGTGAGGCCCGCGCCGAAACCGACCATTACAATCTTCATGCCGTCCTTCAGCTCGCCCGCCTGCACGGCCTGGTCCAGCGAAATCGGGATGGACGCCGCGCTCGTGTTCGCCGTCGTAGCGAGATTGAGCCAGAACTTTTCGAGCGGAAGCTTCATGCGCCGCGCCACCGCCTCGATGATGCGCCCGTTGGCCTGGTGGGCGAAAACGCGATCCAGTTCCTCCGGCGTCGTGCCCAGCTTGGCGCACAGATCGGCCGCCACCTTGGAAAGCGTCCGCACCGCGAACGCGAAAACGTCGTGCCCCATGAGCACCAGCTGCGGCAGCACGGGCTGGAGCTTCGCCGGGACCCCCGTCGCCGGGTCGATCGGCAGCGCGTCCTTGCACCCGCCCGAGCGCGTGATGAAATGCGACCCCTGACCGTCCGCCCCCAGAATCGTGTGTGCGCGCGTCTTCGCGCTCGCCACCCCGGGCGCCTCGTCGTTGCCGAGGACCACCGCCCCGGCGCCGTCGCCGAAAAGAATGCAGCTCGAGCGGTCAGTCCAATCCAGGATGCGCGTCAGGCACTCCGCGCCGATCACCAGCGCCTTCTTGTCCGGATAGAAATTCACGAATCCGCGTGCCTGCTCGAGCGCGTAGACGAACCCCGCGCACGCCGCCTGCAGGTCGAACGCGCCCGCGTTCGCACACCCCAGAATCCCCTGCACGACGCATGCCGTGGACGGAAACGGATTGTAGTCCGGCGTCGACGTCGCCACGACGATCAGCCCGACATCCTCCGGCTGGACGTGCGCCGCCTCCATCGCCTTCTGCGCGGCTTTCGCCGCCATCGTGGACGTCGATTCACCCGCGTCGGCCACGTGGCGCGAGTGGATGCCGGTGTGCGAAAAAATCCATTCGTCGCTCGTGTCGAGCGACTTGGCGATGTCGTCGTTCGTGACGATGCGCGGCGGCAGGTAGCTGCCGGTTCCTAGTATGCGAATGCCCATCTCTATACTCTATTTGTGCGTCTATGCAATCTGCTTCCTACAATTATACCAAAACTAGACTGAAAATGGGATTACCTCAACGGCTAAACCCCAAGCAGGCAGGGGGAGCCCCCCCGTTGCGGAGGCCCCCCGTTCTCCCGGAAAGCCGCCTCAGTGCCCCGAACCGAACATGGCCGGATCGAAGTTGAAGAAGACGAAAACCGGCAGAAATCCCGTCTCGTTGAAGCAGATGAGACCGAACTGGAGCGCCGCGCTCTTCGCGCGCGTCACGAAGCCGACCTGCGCACCGTTGCGGAGCGTCCCCGTCTCGCTGTAGCCGATAGCGCCCTGCACGCCACCGTCGACCTTGTCGGACTTCGTCGCCGCCAAGCCGATCTGCGCGCCCTTCACCGTCCCGTTCGAACAGCCGATGCCGAGCGCACAGCCTTTGATGTCCTCTTTGCCGCGGCCGAACCACCAATCCCACGTGCAGTCCGCCTGTGCAACCGCCACGGACGCGACGACACCCAGCAACATAATCAGTTTCTTCATCTGAATCTCTCCTTATTATATGTTTGGACTCTTTGCCTCCGGAAACCATCCAAAAGCACCTTTATTATACCAAACTTTCCGCCCCCGCGCCACCCCCCTCGTCCGGTATGCCGGCGGCGGATTGGCTTCCTCACGGGGAGCCGCCCAAAACTCCATGGGATTTGCACAAACCCCCCGTGGGGAAACAGGCCTCCCCTACAGGCAGTAGCGGACGAGTCCCAGGTACTCTTTCCACAACGCGGCGTTCCGGTTGAACGCATCCACCGACGGATACCACTCCGTCGCCTTGAACGGCGCGCCCTTGCGCGAGGCGAAGTCGCACGCGGCGGGGACGACGTCCAGCTCCGGCGCATAGCGCGCACACAGTTTTTCCGCGCGGCGCATGTGCCAGGCGCTCGTCACGAGCAGAATCTTCACGCACGGCTTTCCGGGGAACTTGCGCCGCAGGAGTTGGAGCGTCAATTTGACGTTCTCTTCCGTATTGCGGGCGTCGTTCTCGAGGAGAAGCGCCGCGTCCGGCACGCCCAGCGCGCGCAAAAACGGCGCATCGGCTTCCGCCGCGCCTGTTCCGGTCGGGATGACGTAAGGCGCCTTTCCCGCGGCGAAAAGCCGCGCCGCCTGCCAATTGCGCGCCGCGGAGTCCGACAAGTGCGGATAAAGCCACTGGTCCGCGTCGAAACCGGCACCGCCGCCGAGCAGGACGATGGCATCCGCTTCAGAGTAGTCCGCGGCGTTTTGGAAGCGTTGCGCCGCGTAAGGCGCCTCCAGTCCCCAGGCGAGCGGACGCGTCACGAGCGGCGAAGACCAGACGAGCAGCCAAACGAGCGCCAATCCGCCCCAGAGCCGCGAACGGCGGCGGAAGACGAGCGCAAGCGCGATCAGCGCGAAAACCTGCGCGAGCGGATTGAGAACAAGCCACGCGGCCTTGTTGAGGTAGTACATCTTTTAGGGTCCTTATGGGATGGGTGGTCCGGATTCCGTCACAGAACCGCCTGGAACCGGGCCACCCAGTCCTGCAAACGGGCGGTCGTGTCGCATTCCACGATAAGCCGCAGGTAGGGTTCCGTATTCGATTTGCGCACGTTGAACCACCCCTCCGCATACTCTACGCGGATGCCGTCCATCGTCTCGCGCCCCGTTTCGGGCGGCAATTCCTTTTCCGCGACGGCGAGGATGCGCGCGATCGCCGCGTCTTTGTCCGCGACCTTATAGTTGAGTTCGCCCGAATTCGCGTACCGTCGGGCGACCGGGGCGACCATCGCCGAGAAAGACTGCCCTTTCGCCTTGGCCAAAGCCGCCTCGCCCAGAATGCGCGTCGCGGCGAGAACGCCCGAGTCGCACCCGGCGAATTCGCGGAAATAGTAGTGTCCGGCGAGTTCCCCGCCGCACAACGCGTGGACTTTCCGCAGGATGGGCTTGGCGAAGGCGTGCCCGACCGGCACCATGACAGGTTCGCACCCCATCTCCCGGATGGCCTCGATCGCCGCGCGCGAGGTGCGGACGTCGTGGATGATGCGCACGGGATTCTCGGGCGGCGCGGTCCGCAGCGTCGCCTGCGCCACGAACGGAACCAGGTAGTCCGGCTGGACGAATTCCCCGTTTTCGTCCACGAACATGGCGCGATCGGCGTCCCCGTCGAAGATAACGCCGCAATCCAGCCTGTTTTCGCGCACGAACGCCGCGATTTGCGCGCGCGCTTCGGCCTTGAGGGGATTCGGGCTGTGGTTCGGGAAGCGTCCGTCGGGCGTCGCGTTCAGGAGCGCGGCGCCGGGGAAGAGGTCCGCCGCCAAAAGCGCCGCGGCCCCATTGGAACAGTCCACCGCCACGCGCAGATCGCCGAAATCGGGCGCATGTTCCTTCTGCCAGGCGACATACCGCGGCAATGCGTCCGGAACGGGCGTTGCAGGCGGCTCAGAGGATTCGGGGTCGTAGGTTGCCATATCAGACAGTACAAGATGTTCGACCGCGCCCAGCCCGTTCGCGTACCCGACCGGCAAGGCCGTCTTCATGGACACCTTCAGCCCGTTGTCCGCGGGCGGATTGTGCGACGCGGTGACCATGACGGACCCGTCGAAACCGTCCGCCGCGGTGAAGAAGTACACCATCGGCGTCGTGCAGTGCCCGAGATCGGAAACTTCCGCCCCGGCTTCGACAAGCCCCGCCACAAGCGCCCGCTTCACCGCGTCGCTTGTCAGCCGAAAGTCCCGCCCCACCAGCCAGCGTTTGCCCGGGACGACCCGCGGCAGGGCGCGCCCTACCCGATAGACCGTCTCCAGCGTGAAATCGATCCCGAAGGTTCCGCGCATGTCATATGCCTTGAAAAAACTCATTTCCCGACTCCTCCTCCTTGCAAATCCGGACGCCGCTCCGCCGTCAAACGCCGCGCTTCCGAAAGCCGCCACGCCTCTATTTTCGCATGGTCCCCGCTCAACAGGATGTCCGGAACCTTCATGCCGCGAAACTCGGGCGGATGGGTATATTGCGGCGGCTCCAGCAGCCCGTGACGCCCGAAACTCTCGTCCGCCGTCGCCGCCGGACCACCCCCCAGGACACCCGGCAGGAGCCGCACGACGGCATCCGTCATGGCCGCCGCGGCCAGTTCGCCGCCCGTCAGGACGAAATCGCCCAGGGAAAACGCGTCCGTTGCCAAGGTCTGTATGCGCGCGTCGAAGCCCTCGTAGTGCCCGCACATGAAAACAAGATGGCTTTCCCGCGCCAATTCTTCAGCGGTGCGCTGAGTGAAGCGCCGTCCGGCCGGACTCGTCATGATCACGCGCGGGACGGAACCCGGCGCGGCATGGGCGCGGCAGTTTTCCACCGCCTCGAACCAGGGACCGCACATCATCAGCATGCCCGGTCCGCCGCCGTAGGGCTTGTCATCCACTTTCCGGTGTTTGTCATGGGCAAAATCGCGCAAATCGACGAGATTGACCGTGCACGCCCCCTTCCGGACGGCGCGCGCGACCATGCTCTCGGTCAGAAAACCCGCGAACATGCGCGGCTGGACGCTGATAATGTCAATCTGCAACATCTCTTCTCTTACACTAAGGCGAAAGATCCTTCGCTCTAGATTATACCATAATTTGCTCACGGGTGGAACGACAATCCCGACAATCGCCAACGCACTCGCCCCTCTACGCACCTTCACGGACACTTCCATGCGGTCCGCTCAGTTTGGACGGCGCTTACGAAGCGGCAGTCTCCCGCCGAAGGCTTCCGGCGTTTATCATGCGCGGCTTGGGGGGTCAATTCTCGGCGTAAGCACCGAGAAAGACGAAATGCTCGATTTCCGGATCCAGCGACAACTCCGACAACAGGCACAATACCCGCGGATCGGTCGGGGTCGCGTCGAAGTCGAACGTAAAACGGAACTCGAAATCCATGCCGGGGATGGGCCGCGATTCGAGCTTCGATAGATTGACGTCTATGGACGCGAACTTGGAGATGATCGCATTGAGCGAGCCGGGATGATGCGGCAAGGTCAACATCAGGCTGAGCTTGTTCGCGTCCGGATAGATCTCCAGGTTCTTCGAAATGCAGATAAAGCGCGTATAATTGAACGCCGCGTCCCCGATGTCCTCGGCTATGACCGAAAGTCCATACAGCTCGGCGCAGGCGCGCGAAGCGATGACGGCCGCCTCCTTGCATCCGCTTGCGGCGAGTTCCTTGGCCGCGCGCGCCGTGTTCGTCCCGGGAACGACGCTTATGGCCGGATGGCTCTTCAGGAAGTTCGTGCACTGGGCTATGGCGTGCGGATGGCTGGAAACGGTTTTGATGTCCTCCAATCTCGCGCCGGGCACGGCCAAAAGCACGTGGTTGACCTTCAGGCGCAGCGCACGCACGATATGGAACCGGTGCTTGCACATGAGGTCGTAGACGGCGGCCACGGTCCCCGCGGCGGAATTCTCGACCGGCAGGACCCCATAGGGGCAATCGCCCTTTTCCACGGCCTCGAACACGCGCTCGAATCCGTCCACGAACCGGATCGTCGGGAAGCGGAAGAAGAGGGACGCCGCCTGCTGGGCGTAGGCGCCCTCGACGCCCGGAACCGCCACGACGGCCCGTGTGGGGAAGTGTGCGGGTGTCGCCGCGCGAGCCGCCTGAATCGTCCGCACAAGAGGCGAATCGCCCTTCAAGAGGACGCGCTGGCGCGCCTTCGAAATGTTGAAGAGCGTGGAAAAGAAGAGACGCGCGTCATTCTCGTACTCCGGCCCGACTTCCTCGGCGACGTGCGAGAGAATCGCACGTTCCCGGGCGGGATCCGTGATCGGCAGCCCCATCTCGCGCTTGGCCGCGGCGACTTCGCGCGAGACCTCCAGACGCTCGAGGAAAAGACGGACGAGCTGTTCGTCTATGGCGTTGATCTTGGCGCGCGCCTCTTCCAGCTTGGTCATAGGACCTCCACAATCGCCGCGCCCATCCCGGATGTGGAAACCGAAGCGCCGCCCGCGGCGATATCCGCCGTGCGCACGCCCCGGGCCAGGACCGTGCCGACCGCCTGCTCGATCGCCGCGGCTTCGGCCTTCAATCCGAAGGAGTGGCGCAGCATGAGCGCGGCCGAGAGAATCGTCGCGATGGGGTTGGCGATGTTCTTGCCGGCGATGTCGGGCGCGGAACCGTGGATGGGTTCGTACAGGCCGTGTCCGCCCGTGCCCAGCGAGGCGGACGGCAACATGCCGATGGATCCCGTGATCTGCGAAGCTTCGTCCGAAAGGATGTCGCCGAACATGTTCTCCGTCAAAAGGACGTCGAAATGCGCCGGATCGCGCACGAGCTGCATCGCGGCGTTGTCCACGTACATGTGGTCCAGCGCCACGTCCGGATACTCCGCCGCCCCCAGACGGGACACCGTCTCCCGCCACAGGCGGGACGTCGCGAGCACGTTGGCCTTGTCCACGCTCGTCACGCGGCTTTTGCGCTTGCGCGCGGCTTCGAAAGCCAGTCGGGCAATGCGCTCGATCTCGGGGACCGAGTAGGCCATCTTGTCGCACGCGCTCTGGCCGTCCGGCGCGGTTTCATGCGCGCCGAAGTAGATTCCGCCGATGAGTTCGCGCACGACGAGCACGTCGATGCCCGCCGAAACGATCTCCGGCTTCAACGGGCTCGCCCCCTTGAGCGCGGCCCACACCTTGGCCGGACGCAGATTGCCGAAGAGCCCGAGCTCCTTGCGCAGCGTCAGAAGCGCCCGCTTCTCCGGGCGCTGCGGACCGGGCAGCGCGTCCCACTTCGGACCGCCCACGGCGCCGAGCAGCACGGCGTCCGCGGCTTTGCACGCCGCAAGCGTCGCGTCCGGCAGGCAGTCCCCGCACAGATCGTACGCCACGCCGCCGACCGGATAGGTCGTCAGGTCGAAATCGTGCCCGAACTTCCTGGCGACGGCGTCCAAAACCTTCACCGCCTCGCCCACAATCTCCGGACCGACTCCGTCGCCGGGGATGACCGCAATCGTCTTCTTCATTTTCTGCCTTTCAGATAGGCCGCAAGACCACCGGCCTTGATGAGTTCGCGCATGAACGGCGGGAACGGCTCCGCGGCGAAACGCGCGCCGGTCGTCTCGTCGACAATGGTGCCCGAATCGAAATCGATCGAAACCTCGTCGCCATTCCGGATGGCGGCGGCCGCCTCGGGGCATTCCAGGATGGGCAGCGCGATGTTGAGCGCGTTGCGGTAGAAGATGCGCGCGAAGCTCGCGGCGATCACGCAGCTCACCCCGCACGTCTTGATGGCCAGCGGCGCATGTTCGCGCGAAGAGCCGCACCCGAAGTTGCGTCCGGCCACGAGAATGTCGCCCGGCTTCACTGACGAGGCGAACTGGGCGTCGATATCCTCCATGCAGTGCGCGGCGAGCTCCTTCGCGTCGGGCGTGTTGAGATAGCGCGCGGGGATGATCACGTCCGTATCGACGTTGTCCCCGTATTTATGGACTTTTCCTTCGACTTTCATCTTAACACACTCCTTCCGGTCCCGCGATGCGTCCGGCGATCGCGCTCGCGGCGGCGACGGCCGGACTCGCCAGATAGACTTCGCTTTCGACATGCCCCATGCGCCCGACGAAATTGCGGTTCGTCGTCGCCACGCACCGCTCGCCCTTGGCGAGAATGCCCATGTGACCACCCAGGCACGGTCCGCAGGTCGGCGTCGAGACGGCGCAGCCGGCCTCGACGAATATCTTGAGGAGGCCCTCCTCCAGCGCCTGCAGGTACACGCGCTGCGTGGCCGGAATGACGATGCAGCGCACGTTCGGCGCGACCTTCTTCCCCTTCAGGATCTCCGCGGCGATGCGCAAATCGCCGATGCGTCCGTTCGTGCACGACCCGATGACGACCTGGTCGATCTTGACCTCGCCGACTTCGGAAATCTTCTTCGTGTTCTCGGGCAGGTGCGGGAAGGCGACCGTCGGCTCGAGCGCGGCCAGGTCGATCTCGACCGTGCGGTCGTAGGCGGCGTCCGGATCCGCCGCGTAGACGCGCGGCGCTTTCGCGCCATGCGCCTTCAGATAGGCGAGCGTCTGGTCGTCCACCGGGAAGATGCCGTTCTTCGCGCCCGCCTCGATCGCCATGTTCGCGATCGAAAAGCGGTCGTCCATGGAGAGCGCAGAGACGCCCTCACCTGTGAATTCAAGCGACTGGTAGCGCGCGCCGTCCACGCCGATGAGGCCGATCAGATGCAGAATGACGTCCTTGCCGCCGACCCACTTGCGCGGACGCCCCCTGAGGACAACCTTGATCGCTGACGGCACGCGGAACCACGTCTCGCCCGCGCTCATGCCCGCGGCCATGTCCGTCGACCCGACGCCCGTCGAGAACGCGCCCAGCGCCCCGTACGTGCAGGTGTGGCTGTCCGCGCCGATCACCAGGTCGCCCGCCGTGACAAGCCCCTTCTCGGGCAGAAGCGCGTGCTCGATGCCGCAGTCGTGCCCGACCTCGAAGTAGTTGACGATGCCCTGCTCCCGCGCGAAGGCCCGCATGCACGCGCACTGCGCCGCGGCCTTGATGTCCTTGTTCGGCGTGAAGTGGTCCGGAACCAAGGCGATCTTCGTCTTGTCGAAGACCTTCTCCTTGCCGAACTTCGGGAACGCGCCGATCGCCACGGGCGTCGTGATGTCGTTGCCGAGCACGAGGTCGAGCTTCGCCATGACGAGTTCGCCCGCGTGGACTTCGTCTCTTCCGGCGTGCGCCGCGAAGATCTTTTGTGTCATTGTCATTGCCATAAAGAGCCTCTTCTTACTTATCCGTGTGCCCGCCGGAGAGCATGTCCTCCTCGTAGGTCTGCTGCGCGATCGACGCCGCGCCGCCGCCCAGACGTTCCGACTGGCCCGCCAGCATGCGGTTGACCGCGTCCAGCGTCGAGAGGATGGACCCCTCGATGACGTCCGTCGAGACGCCCTTGCCGCGGTAGACGCCCGCGTCGTCCGAAATCTTGACGTTCACTTCGCCCAGCGCGTCGCGGAATTCCGTCACCGCGTCGATGCGGTAGTCGAGCAACTTGAACGGATGGCGCACGATCTTCTCGATGGCGCGCACGGACGCGAATACCGGCCCCGTCCCGTAGGCGGTTTCCGTCACCTTCTCGCCTTCGCGCTCCAATGTGACGCACGCGGTCGAATACATCCGGTTGCCGCTCGACACCACGTAATTGACGAGCTGCCAGTCGTTCGCCCGGTGCGGATGCCCCACGGCGGCCTCGACGAGCGCGACGATGTCGCGGTCCTCGATCGTCTTCTTGCGGTCCGCAAGCACCTTGAAATCGGCGAAAAGCTTGTCTTCGACCGGCTTTTCGAGCGTATAGCCGAGCTCCACGAGCCGCTGGGCGAAGGCGTGCTGGCCGGAATGCTTGCCCAATACGAGCGCCGTCTTCTTGAGTCCCACGCTCTCGGGCGTCATGATTTCGTAGGTCTTGGCGTTCGCCATGACGCCGTGCTGGTGGATGCCGCTTTCATGCGCGAAGGCGTTCGCCCCGACGATCGCCTTGTTCGGCGCGATCTTCACGCCGGTGATGGATTGCAGAAGCTGGGCGGTCTTGGCGATCTCCTCCGTATGGACCGAGTAGCCCAGGTGGTAGACGTCCGGCCGCGTGCGCAGGTTCATCACCACTTCCTCGATCGCGGCGTTCCCCGCACGCTCGCCGATTCCGCAGATGCACCCTTCCACCTGCCGGGCGCCGGCCAGGACGCCCGCGAGCGAGTTGGCGACCGCCAGCCCCAGATCGTCGTGGCAGTGCATGGAAACGACCGCCTGGTCGATGTTCGGCACGCGCGTCATGACGTTCGTCACCATCGCGGCGATTTCCGCCGGCGTCGCGTAACCCACCGTGTCGGGCAGATTCACCGTCGTGGCGCCCGCCCGGATGACCGCCTCCACCACGCGGCACATGTAGTCCTTGTCCGTGCGCGAGGCGTCCTCCAGCGAAAACTCCACGTCTTCGCAGTATTTGCGCGCATACGCCACCGCGTCCACCGCGCGCTGCAAGGCCTGCTCGCGCGTCATTTTGAGCTTGTACTCGAGATGCAGGTCGCTCGTCGCGAGAAAGGTGTGGATGCGCGGACGCTTGGCCGCCTTGACCGCCTCGTACGCCGCGTCGATATCCTTCACCAACGCACGCGAAAGCGAGGCGACCGTGATGTCGTCCACCGCCTCGGCGATCGCCTTGACGGACGCGAAATCGCCCGGCGAGGCGATGGCGAACCCCGCCTCGAGAACATCCACCCCCAGCGCCTCGAGCTGACGCGCCATGCGGATCTTCTCTTCTATGTTCATCGAATACCCGGGAGCCTGCTCGCCATCCCGAAGCGTCGTGTCAAATATTCTGATCTTATCCATTGTATCTCGCGATTTTAGGCTCGGATAGACGGGCACAGCCCCGCTTTCCCGACCTCGTCCAATCAATTACGCCACTAGACCTCATTGTTGACTGTATAGTATACCACGATTGCCCTTCTCAGTCAAACGGGGATTACCCCGCGAGGAAAAGTGCACGATTTGCCATAATAATGTGTACCGGTGTAAAATAAGGAGCATGCGTAAAATGTCTAGACGCACGACGCGAGAATATATCGCGCTCAAACGCGAGGAATATCAGAGCGAAAGATTCGCCCGAAAAGGAAGAATACTGGACGAAATCTGCCGTTTGACAGGATATTCACGCAAGTACGTCATCAATCTGCCGAACGGCAAGGTTCGCTTTCGCGTCCGGAAAGGACGCGGAAAGACTTACACGGACTCCACGCGCCAGACGCTCGTTTCCCTTTGGCGCGAGGCCGGATCGCGGTTTGCCGCATGAAAGAAGACCCGCAACTCGAAGGTTTGGCAATTCCCTGCGTCCGGACAGGATACAACCACATCAAGACCGGAGACAACTCGGTGCATTACGGCGAGACACCCTATCATCCCGACGGGAGGCAATCGCCTAGGCGCTCAAACGTCTGAAGAAATGCCGCGGATGGCGCCAGGCGAAGTCCGTCACGGCCGACAACGGCTACGAGTTCCTGGACACTGACGCGACGAAGAATGTCCTCGGCTGCGACGTCTACTACACCCGCGCCTATGCCTCCTACGAAAAGGGACTGCTTCGCCCTCGGCAGAAAAACGGCGGCACCATTCGACACCGAACGCGCCAAGGTGGCATAAGACAGCAAGAAAATGAAAGAAGCCACGCACGCCAGGACCGAAACTACGAAAGGAACCCCAATGAGAATGTTCGGACTGTTGCCAAAAGGACTCAGAAAAATCTTCACCGGGGTGTCTCACCACGCTTGCATTTTGCTTTTACCTTCCGAGTTGCCGCCTCATCGGCCTCTTCCCCAAATAGCAGTTTGTATGCTATATTCGCCCCTTTATTATGCACACGGTGACACAGCGTCATGTCAACATTAGGCTTCGAGTTGAGCACGAATTGGGAATGATCTAAACAGCAACTTTCTTTCCACACGACAAATTTTGAAAACCCACACCATGCAATCCTTCCACAAAAAACCATCAATGCAATTATCAACGTTAACAAGTAAAAATTGTGATTAACATTTAGTTTTCTCCCGTACAACATGCAGAAATTCAGCAATACCAAACCCACGCCCAGTACTTCCAATATGCATGAATCACACAGAACAAATGTGATCATCACGAGAACCAGTGAGACTTTCAAAATCCGAAGTTTAACCCCAGAAAGCCTACATTCTGCCAACAAAGATGGCAAGCAAAGCACAAATTGCAAAAGAATAAGCGATCTTATTACTGGATCCATGTCCCCGCCCCCCCTTCACTCTGATACGTGAAGTTCAAAAGAGTCTTTCACTATTTGTTTACGACTTAATTCAAACGTTGCGCCATTCGTGACGTCAACATAACCGTTTAGGGCGTCTACTATTGCAGCCGCCGTATGACACAGGACTCCACCAAACACAATTCCAGCAGCTGGAATTGTCCCAATGCCTGTAACAGAAGCGCAACCGCCGCTAATATTGAGGTCAAAGCCAATCCTGTTTAGAATATCTTCAAGGCCATCAATTGACTCCCAACGACGTTTTTGCACAAAGTCTTGTCCTATAATGACACGGCCAATTATTGTTTGAATTATATGCCAGTGACAAATTCTTCCCGATTCATCATAAAAACCCATATCGATTTTCTTCTGCATTTCACTTGCCGGGTCATGGCACTCGCCAACAATTTTAACATAGCATCCTAGCCAATCCATAGCGACAGCCGAACTGTTGTTGCAATATGGGAGCGAATTCCAGCCGTCGGGGTAGCCGAGCGGGTCGGCGGTCTGCCACTTGGCGAGGTCGGGGCGGTAGTTCCGGAAGAGAAATATGCGCCCGCGGACGGGAACAAGGGGGTTGCCGGTGAAGAACGCCACGTCGCCCTCGCCAAACGCCGTCAACGCGGCGACGGAATACTTGCGGCCCCTCTTCGCACCGACTGTCGCGCCGAGGATGTCGTTGAAGTACGCCGTGCCCTTCGAGGATACGACGGGCGCACCGCCGCCGATGTGCGGTTCGTTCACGAACTGTTCGTCGCCGCGCTTCACGAGCGCAAGTCCGTCCCAGAGGAATTCCTCCGTCTTGCCGTTGCCATAGTCCACACGGGCGAGCCGTCCGTCCGGATGGTAGGCGAACGCTACCGCGCGGCTTGGCTTCGCAAACCACCGCCCCTGCATCACCCGCGATTCGCTTGTGAACTTTGTAAACTGCATTCTCTTAATTCCGATAAACTTCAAACCAATATTCTGATTTCATGGCTTATGCCCACATTTGCCAATACGCCACTTTTCCAGCGTGCCCAACATCTGGTCTATATGGCGAAGAAAATATATGTCTATGAAAATTGGCAGTCTATTGTCATTATGCCTTATTCTTATGAATCGGCATATCAACGACCGTTTAATTTCAAAAGATAGGATGTGCTCGCGCGACAGAAATATTTCCAGAAATGGTCTACACTTCAAAATCAGCCCCGACGCTCCAAGACTAAGAACTCCTAATGGGTAAGAACAATATAAATTTCCGACCCTAACGGCAACTCTATACCTATTATTCATAGACTTTGAAAAATCCTGTGTAGTTATAGATGGCATGCCCTTCCAATGGTGTGCCACCACCAACACCAACGCTAAAATCAAATCCCCAATACCCCGTCTCACCAATGTTGAGAGGAATCGCCGTCTCAAATCCAAAGACAACAATTTCTCCGCCTGAAACACCGACCGAAATAGCCTGGTCTGCTAATTCGGCAACATTCTTACTATTTGAAATCTGAATTACAATGCCGGCAGATCCTCCGGCTCCGATTTCCGAGCCTGCTCCACCATTATAGTAGAACCCACAAGTAAAACCATCACTCCATGAAAAGCCTAATGCTATGCCCAGTGAGACTGTTCCTCCTGTCGATGCGCCAGCGAAACCATAAATACCAAGCTGTACGGTCCACAACGAATAAGCATCGAATGCAGTCACAGGTGAGTTTCTGCAATAAGAAAATTGATTAAATCCATCGCAGTAGTCAGTTGGATCTGCGGTCGCCCACTTGGCGAGGTCGGGGCGGTAGTTGCGGAAGAGGAACGCACGGCCAAGACCCGCGACGGCGGGCTTGCCGGTGAAGAACGCCGCGTCGCCCTCGCCAAACGCCGTCAGCGCGGCGGCGGAATACTTGCGGCCCCTCTTCGCGCCGACTGTCGCGCCGAGAATGTCGTTGAAGTACGCCGTGCCCGACGAGGAGAAGACGGGCGCGCCGCCGCCGATGTGCGGTTCGTTCACGAACTGTTCGTCGCCACGGCACATCAGGGCAAGGCGCACACGGGACAAGGTCCTCACTTGAGCTACTGTATGAATCATATCCGACACGTGCATTGATTTCAATTCTATTATATCATATAAAATCACCGGCATGCAACGGAAAGCGTACGGAAGTCTCACCAAAATTTTCATGTGTCCGGCCCGAAAGCAAACGAAGCCCAAACACGGCGGGATTTGTCTCCGTCCACATGGGAATAGGCCACTCCTCCCATCCCGCGCAATTTGTCGGTTTCAGTCCGTTTCGCGCGGTTTTTGCACCCGCGGCGGTTCCGGCGCAACGGCATCGC
>ERZ808274.447-NODE-447-length-21121-cov-4.453290_pt1 | contig 21121 bp, 17 predicted proteins | sample MGYA00521277_ERZ808274 | MGnify/ENA primary metagenome ERZ808274 (study PRJEB31516, sample SAMN03275597) | gut metagenome | biome: mammalia-associated habitat; material: feces | host: Papio cynocephalus | place: Kenya | collected 2012-07-28 ... | reverse complement strand
GAAGAATATTTGCTTGCTGCAAACGGTGAAAAGGAATTTGCAAAACTAAAAGATTTTGTAATTTCCCACGATATTTTGTTGATCGATGATGTTCAAATGCTTGGAGGAAAAGAGAAAACAACAGATTTCTTGTTCCAAGTATTCCAAAAAATGTATAACAACGGAAAACAAATTATTATCACTAGTGATAAACATCCTAGCGAATTAAAAGGATTTGATGAAAGACTTAAATCTAGATTTGCAGGAGGATTATCTATATCTATCGCTGCTCCAGATGTAGATACATGCGTTTCTATTTTGAAATCAAAAATTGAAGCAGGACCTTTAGATATAAATGCTTTTGATGAAGATGTATTGAATTTCATCGGTCGTAAGTTTTCAAAAAACATACGAAATATCGATGAGGCACTTCACAAACTTGTTTACTACACAACGGCCTTCAAGCCAACAAAACATATTGATATGGATATTGCTTTAGAAGCTCTTCAACCACTTCTCGATGTTCGAGCTGAAAAACAAAAACTTTCCGAACAACGAATTATTAATGTTGTAGCGGATTATTATCATCTCACCCCTAATTCTATTACCGGATCCTCTAGACAGGGGCAAATAGCTCTGGCGAGACATATCTGTATGTACTTGATTAGAACCTTGCTAGATATACCTTTTACAAAAATCGGTATCACGTTCGGTGGTCGAGATCATTCAACTGTTATGAATGGTGTAGAAAAAGTGGATAAAGAGTTGAAAAATAACCAGACAATGCAAGAGGCTATTAACGACCTCAAAAAGCGTCTAAAGCCATAACTTTATAAAATAAAAAGTATTAAATACTTGTCAATGTGGTAAGATATCAATGAACAACAAACATTACTTATCCACACAATCCACAAAAATTATTATTAATATTAAAAATGGAGAAATAAATAATATGAGATTTACAATAAGTCGTGAACATTTGCTCAAAGCATTAACAATGGTTTCAAAAGCTGTTCCACAAAAAGCTGAATTACCAATTCTTCAAAATGTCAAAATGTCGCTTACTGAAAAAGGATTGGAACTTTTGGGAAGCGATAATAATTTAACAATCAGAACAATTGTGCCTTTCATGATTGATGATAAAGAAATTATTAGAAATTATAAAATTGGCGAAACACTTGTCCAATGCAAATTGCTTCTAGAAATTGTTAGACGTTCTGAAACCGATTTTATCGATTTTGAACTCATCGATAATTCAATTCTCAAAATTACATATGGTGATACAGTAAATAAACCAAATACAATAAGAGCGGAAGAATATCCAGATGTTGATTTATCGACGAATGGAGCCGTGTTTGAACTTAAGGCGGTAGATTTACTCAAACTCGTTGAACAAACCGCTTTTGCAGCCTCTACGAAGGAAAATAGACCTATTCTTACCGCTGTCAATCTTTGTGCAAGCGAAGGAAAACTCACTGCGACCGCAACAGATACTGCTAGACTTGCTAGAAAAACAATTGATGTAGATTGTGAAAATAGTTTTTCTGCTAATGTCCCTGCCAAGAAGCTTTTAGATATCGTTCATTCATTTGAAAACGAAGAATTTGTTGAAGTGTGTATCAGCGATAAAAAAGCAATTTTTACTTTTGGTAACACTGTAATTTCTTCAAGGCTTATTAACGGCGATTATCCAAATACAAAAAATATCGTTCCGAAAACCTTTAATTATTATCTCGAGGTTAATGCTCGCGAATTTTTGACCGCTATGGATAGAGTTTCACTATTTGGCGGAGTAATTAAATTAATTATGACTGAAGATCAAGTTGAAATGTTGTCACGATCAACAATGACCGGTTCAGCAAGCGTTAAATTATCAACATTCCAATTCTCTGGTGAACGTTTAGAAATATCCTTCAACTCGTTATTTGTGTCAGACGCAATTAAGGCAGTTGGAAGTGAAGATGTTACAATTGAGTTTATTGGCGAAATGAAGCCGTTCGTGGTCAAAGATATCAACAACGATTCGGTCGATATGTTGGTGACACCATTAAGATCTTAATTAGATTTAAAAACAGCGCCAAACAGTCTAAAAAAGACCAAAAATCACATATTAGCTAACAAGGGAATTTATTATTCCCTTTTATTTTTATATATGCTAAAATAAATCTCGAGGCGAAAACAATCTTTTTATGAATAAAAAAATAATCGAAGTAGGAATCTCGACCGAATACATAACATTAGGCCAATTTTTAAAATTTGCCGACATTATTCATTCTGGTGGCGACGCCAAAATTTTTCTTCTCTCGCACGACATTGTGATCAATAACGAAATTGACAATCGTCGGGGAAGAAAACTACGAGAAAACGACAAAATTGTTGTTCTTAATCAGGTTTACAAAATTATCAAAAATGATTGTCAGTAAACTCACTCTAAGGAATTTCCGGTCATATCATCATCTTGAATTAGAATTCGGAAAAGGTCTTAACATCATTATTGGCGAAAACGCTCAAGGAAAGACAAATATTGTTGAAGCAATTCACTTCTTGTCCCTTGCTAGGTCGTTTAGAACAAATGAATCTTGCGATTTAATTGCTCAAACGTGCCAATTCGCCACGATTGAGGCAAAAGTTGAACATGATACCACGAAGAAGGAAATAACGGCTATAATAACGCCTTCTAGTAAAAAAATCTTGTGCAACAATAAGCCGGTTAGAAAAATTTCCGATTTATCTAAGTTAATCAATGTGATTGTGTTTGAACCAAAAGATTCCTTGATGTTCAATGATTCTCCAAATGTAAGAAGGAATTTCTTGAACGTTAACTTGTCTAAGAAATCGCCGATTTACTTAGAGGCATTAATGCGTCACGAAAGACTCTTGCAAGAAAGGAATCTAATTCTCAAGAAAGATAGCATCGATAAAACCCAATTGAATGTTGTGACAAAACAATTGATCGATGCTTCTGAGACAATAGTTAATTATCGTAGCGTTTATGTTAACGAGATTAATCAAATATTGTCAAAAATCATCACCCAGTTAAAAGGTGAAAAAGAAAAAGCTTATATCGAATATATTCCGTTTGTTCCATTCGATAAAAACTTCAAAGACGTTGCTTTGCGAGCATATGAGAAAAATCTTGATAGCGATATTAAACGCAAAGCGACACAAATCGGCATTCATCGCGAAGATATAAAAATGATTCTCAACGGAAAAGATATGTCTTCATATGGAAGCCAAGGTGAGAATAGGGTGGCGGTTATATCGCTAAAACTCGCGCCATACTTCTTGATTGAAGATAAATCAAAAAGACCAATCGTGGTGCTTGATGATGTCATGAGTGAGCTTGACAAGACTAGGCAAGAAAAACTTCTCACTTTCTTAAGGAAGCTTGAACAGGTGTTCATCACTTCCGTAAATACAAACGTTAAAAATGCTTCAATTTATGAAGTTAAAGAGCATACAGTAACAAGGAGGAATGCTTAATGGAAGAAAAAGAAAACCTCGCATCTCAAATAGATGAATCTATTGAGGTAGATGTTCCAATTGACGAAAAAGAAGATCGCGCTGACGAAAGTTATACCGCGACCAACATTCAAGTTCTCGAAGGGCTAGAGGCTGTTAGAAAGCGTCCTGGTATGTACATTGGTACAACAGCGGCTGCTGGTCTACACCACTTAGTTTGGGAAATTGTCGATAACTCAATCGACGAAGCACTTGCCGGATATTGCACCAAAATTGTGGTCACAATAAACAAAGGCAACACAATCACTGTCGTAGACAATGGACGTGGTATTCCTGTTGATACTGTTGCCAAATCTGGTCTTTCAGGCGTTGAAACTGTCTTCACTATTTTACACGCTGGTGGTAAATTTGGTGCTTCTGGCGGATATAAAGTATCCGGTGGTTTGCATGGTGTTGGCGCATCTGTTGTTAACGCTCTTTCCGAATGGTTAGAAGTAACTGTTCACAAAAACGGCGGTATTTATTACATCAAATTCGGAAGAGGCGGAAAACCTATTGACCACTTAAAACGAATTGGAGATTGTACCGACAGCGGAACCACTGTCACATTTAAACCTGATGACACTATTTTTACTGAAACAACAGTATATAGTTTTGATATTATCTGCGATCATCTAAAACAAATGGCTTATTTGAATAAAGGTGTTGAAATTGTTGTCAATGACGACCGCGGTGAAACAAGATTAACCGAAACATACTGTTATAAAGGTGGAATTATTCAATATGTCAAAGACATAAATGCGAATAAAGGTCCTATAATGGAAGAAGTCATTTATTGTGAAGGTCGCGGCATTTATGAAGAAATGAATGCCCACATCACATGTGAAGTAGCAATGCAATACAACGAATCGTATAACGCTACAGTGTTTTCTTTCTGTAACAACATTCACACACATGAAGGTGGTACTCACGAAGAAGGTTTCCGCCTTGCGATAAGACGTGTATTAAATGATTACGCTCGTTCGCATAAATTCTTAAAAGAAGAACAAGACGATTTTGAAACAAGCGACCTTTTAGAAGGTTTAACATGCATTATTTCAATCAAGCATCCAAATCCTCAATATGAAGGTCAAACAAAAACAAAACTTGGAAACAGCGAAGTTAGAAAAATTGTTTCACAAGTTGTTGGCGAACATTTAAAGAAATTCTTACTTGAAAATCCAAAAACCGCTGACATTATCATGGGCAAAATCGCAATGGCAGCAAAAGCTCGTGTTGCGGCTAAAAACGCTCGTGAATCAGTTAGACGTAACACCGGCCTTGAATTAACAACATTACCTGGCAAATTAGCGGATTGCTCAAGCAAAGATCCTTCAATTTGTGAATTATATATCGTCGAAGGTAACTCTGCTGGTGGTTCAGCTAAAAACGGACGCGATAGAGAGACACAAGCAATTTTGCCTTTGAGAGGTAAAATCCTGAACGTTGAAAAAGCAACAATAGATAAGGCGTTTGCTAATGCTGAAATCGGCAACATGATTACCGCTATCGGAGCGGGTGTTGATCCAGAATTTAATCTAGAAAAAATTCGTTATCATAAAATCGTTATCATGACCGATGCTGATGTTGATGGAAGTCATATTCGTATTCTTCTTTTAACATTCTTCTACCGTTATATGAAAGAACTCATCGAGCAAGGATATGTTTATATTGCTCAACCTCCTTTATACAAGGTTGAATATCATGGTAAGCAATACTATGCATATAACGATGAACAGCTTGAAGTTCTTAAAAAACAACTAAATCTCAAACCAGGATATCCATTCCAACGCTACAAAGGTCTTGGTGAAATGGATGCTGAACAACTTTGGGAAACAACAATGGACCCTAAAGCACGTAAAATGCTTAGAGTTCAACTAAGTGACGCTATTGAAGCGGATAAAGTTTTTACAGATTTGATGGGTGATGAAGTCTTACCTCGTAAAGAATTCATTCACAAGAACGCCAAATTTGTTAAAAACCTCGACATTTAATGAAAGGAGATTTTCAATATGTCAGACGAAGAAAAGAAAATTGATGATGTCGTTAATAATAATGACGACACACCTGTTGATGAAAACAAACTAGAACAAATTGAAGAAGGTATTGTTCCAGGATTAAGAGACACTGATTTAAGCAAAGAAGTCCGCAATTCCTTCCTAGATTATGCGATGTCTGTTATTGTTTCACGTGCAATTCCAGATATTCGCGATGGTTGTAAACCAGTTCACCGCCGCGTAATTTACGATATGTTTATTACAGGAATTTTGCCTGGATCTCCTTACAAAAAATGCGCACGTATTGTTGGTGACGTCATGGGTAAATTCCACCCACACGGTGACGCAGCAATTTATTCAACATTAGTTAGACTTGCTCAACCATTCGCAATGCGTTATCCACTTGTCGACGGTCACGGTAACTTTGGATCTGTTGACGGCGACGAACCTGCCGCTATGCGTTATACAGAAGCAAGAATGACCAAACTTGCAACAGAAATGGTTCGTGACATTAAAAACGACACGATTGATTTCGTTGACAACTACGACGGAACAGAAATTGAACCATCTGTTCTTCCTTCAAGATTCCCGAATCTTTTAGTAAATGGTTCAAACGGTATTGCTGTTGGTATGGCAACATACATTCCAACCCACAATCTTGGTGAAACCATCGATGCCGTTATTGCTCTTGCTAGAAAACCTGAACTAACACCAACAGAAATTATGACCAACTATTTATTTGGCCCTGATTTCCCAACAGGTGCAATTATTTTAGGCCGTTCAGGTATCAAAGATGCATATGAAACAGGCACTGGTTCCATTATTATACGCTCGCGCGCGGAAATAAAAGAAAATGAACACACAGGTAAAAAACAAATCATTGTTACCGAAATACCATACCAAGTTAATAAAGCAACTCTTGTGGAAAGCATTGCCCATCTTGTAAGAGACAAAGTAGTGGAAGGCATTACTGATATTCGCGACGAATCAAGCAAAGGAAAAGTTCGCGTTGTTATTGATGTTCGTCACGACTCAATTCCTGAGGTTGTCTTAAACCAACTTTATAAATTGACACAACTTCAAACAAGTATGGGAATAATCATGCTCTCACTTGTTGATGGAGCACCAAAAATTCTTCCAATTAATCAAATTTTGCTTCATTATCTCGATTTCCAAATCAACGTTGTTGAAAGAAGAACAAAATTCTTATTAAAACAAGATGAGGCAAGACTTCATATTGTTGATGGGTTATTAAAAGCAACCGAACACATCGACGAAATCATTAAAGATATTAGAGCCGCTGATACACCTGAAGATGCTGCACATACTTTAATGGAAAAATATGGTTTTACAGAACCACAAACACAAGCCATTTTAGCAATGACACTTCGACGTTTAACAGGCCTAGAAGAAAACAAACTTCTTGAAGAAAAGAAGAATCTTGAAGCAAATATCGCGAAATATCATGCAATTCTTGAATCACGCGAAAGTTTAACAAATGTTGTTGTTGAAGAGCTTACTGAGATCAAAAATAAATATGCAGATAACCGCATAACTGAAATCAGTGATGCAGCCGCAACAATTGAAGACGAAGATTTAATTCCTCAAAAAAATATTGTTATCGTTTTATCAACAAACAACTATGTTAAGAGAATGTCTACAGAAACGTTCCGCACACAGCATCGTGGTGGTCGTGGTGTTCGTGGAATGTCCACAAACGGGGAAGATAGTGTTAATTTAATGGTTCACACAAAAACCCACACAGATATTTTATTCTTTTCTAGTTTAGGCCGTGTTTACCGTTTAAGAGGTTACATGATTCCTGAAGAAAGTCGAACATCAAAAGGTCTTCCTATTCAAAACTTATTGAATCTTGAAAAAGGTGAAAAAATCATGTCAATTATTTCACTTGACGATTATCATCCAGAACATTATTTGTTCTTTGCAACAAAGCAAGGCATCGTTAAGAGAACCTCATTGTCAGAATTTGAATCAATTAGAAAAAATGGTAAAATCGCAATTCTTTTAAAAGAAGGTGATCAATTACTTGATGTCAAACGCACCGACGGAAATTGCTTAATCGGTCTCGCTTCTAGCAAAGGTAAAATGGTTAAGTTCAACGAAAACGATGTAAGACCAATTGGACGTACCGCCGCTGGTGTCAAAGGCATGGATCTTGATGATGGTGCTTCATTAATCGGATTAACAACATCGCTTGAAGGAAACAACATTCTTGTTATCACCTTATATGGTTACGGAAAGATGTCTCCGCTTGAAGAATATCGCGAATCTCATAGAGGCGCTAAAGGTGTTATAACCTTGAATGTAACATCTAAAAATGGTCGCATTGTGGCAATGCGCGCTGTTAAAGGCGATGAAGATTTGATGATGATTACTAATGGTGGTACAGTCATTCGTATGCCGCTTCAACAAATTAATATCGTTGGACGCAACACACAAGGTGTTCGAGTTATTCGTTTAGACGATGAGAAACAACGCGTTTCTTCAATCACAATTATTCCTCATGAAGATATTTCAGGAGAAGACGAAGAAGCCTCATCTAACGAAGAACAAATTGAAGAAAACACCGCAAAAACTGAATAAAAATGAAACCATGCATCTATTTTGAACCAAAAATAAAAAACGATAATTTTGAAGGTGCAAGGCTAAGAAAAAATATCAAAAACGCCTTAGAAATTAACAACATTTCTTATTCCAAAGCCATTATTGATACATACGATATTATTCATTTCATATCTATTGATGATGAGCTCAAAATTAATGATGCATTAGAATCCAATATTCCTGTTATATTTTCTGCTTTATATTGTGAAAGCGATGAATGTGCTAGAACGTCTTTAAAATCTCAGCCAACATCTCTTTCACAAAAAGCAGTGAGAGTACTAAACAAAGTCGACTGTGTATTAGTGAGTGATACTATATCAAAAAAGTTTCTTATTAATAACGGTATTAAAACAAAAATCGAGATAGTGACTCCAGGTGTAAATTTATCAAGATTTGAAAAGCATAACGATTTTAAAGAAGATATTTTTTATAGCTATTATCAAGTTGATAAAAATAAAAAATTTATAGTGTCTATTTCTACTTCTGATGATAAGAATGTGAATAAAAAAATGTCTTTTATCGCAAAGCACTGTCCTGACATTTTATTTTTTCACTTTTCACCAATTAATAAGAACAGTCTAACAACAAGTTTTTGGAAAGATATACCCTCTAATTTGAAAATATGTCCGTTGATTAACAGTGAACTTTATTGTTCAATGATGAAAAACGCGTTTGCGTATTTATCAATAGACAATAATTATCATTCTCCGTTATTGCTTTTAGAAGTGATGGCGAGTAAAACACCTATAATTGCGTTATCACCATTACAAATGAATGAAGAATATTTAGAAGCCTCAAAGGCATATGTTGGGAAAAACGAAGAAGAAATTTGTAAAATTATTAACCAACTCAATAATAATGAATTAGAATATAAAAACGATGATGAATATAAGTTTGCCAAAAACAATTCAATCGAAGTTCTAGGCAAACAATTGATAAATGTTTATGAAAAAATCATAAGGGAGAAAAAACAATGATCGATCAAAAATTAATAATTGAAAACCCTGATCTTATCGCGGAAAAATTAGCAAAAAAAGGATGCGTCGTTGACTTTAAACCGTTTTTAAAAATGGCTGATAGAAGAAAAGAACTTCTTGTCAATGTTGAAAACGCAAAAGCAGAAAGAAACAAATTATCCGCGATGGTACCGCAAGTAAAAAAAGCTGGCGGAGATGTAAATGAAATCTTTGCAAAAGTTAAACAAATTATGGCTGATGCAAAAGCAAGCGAAGAAGAATTAGCAAAAATTGAAGAAGATATTAAAAATTTCCTTATGCCTCTTCCAAATATTCCTGATGATGACTTACTTCCTGGTGGAAAAGAAAACAATAAAGTAATTCATCAATTCGGCGAACCAAATAAATTCGATTTTCCAATCAAAAATCACGTTGAACTTTGTGAGTCTCTCGGTCTAATTGACTATGAAAGAGCCGCAAAAATGTCCGGACATGGAACCTGGGTTTATACAGGTCTTGGAGCGCAACTTGAATGGGCTCTTTTGAATTTCTTTATCAGCGAGCATCTTAAAGATGGCTACAAATTTATGCTTCCTCCACACATTTTGAATTACGAATCAGGGTATGTTGCGGGACAATTCCCAAAATTTATCGATGATGTATTTTCTCTTGAAAACGTCACTCCTCGTAAATTCATTCTCCCTACTGCAGAAACCGCTTTGGTAAACTTCCACAGAGACGAAATTTTATCCGAAGACGAACTCCCAAAGAAATATTTTGCATATACACCATGTTATAGAAAAGAAGCTGGTGCATACAGAACAGAAGAACGCGGAATGATAAGAGGATATCAATTCAATAAAATTGAAATGTTCCAATATACAACCGAAGAAGGTGATATGCCTGCTTTTGAAGAACTAGTGAAAAAAGCGTGTTCACTTGTTGAAAAACTCGGTTTGGTATTCCGCGTAAGTAAACTAGCAAGTGGTGATATTTCAGCTTCAATGGCTAGAACATATGATATTGAAGTATATATTCCAAGCGTTGGTATTTACAAAGAAGTTTCTTCTGTATCTACGGCACACGATTATCAAGCTCGTCGTGGCATGATTCGTTATCGCGATAAGAAGACAGGTAAAGTAAAATACGCTCATACATTGAACGGATCAGGACTTGCAACATCAAGAATTTTCCCAGCAATGATTGAACAAATGCAACAACCTGATGGAAGCGTAAAAATTCCTGAGGTTTTACGTCCATATATGGGTGGTCTTGATTACATTAAGCCAATTAAGAAATAAGCAATATACATATATGACATTTAAAAGGCCAAAACGGCCTTTTATTTTTTTGCAATTTTAAGTAAAGCGCTTTCAAAAAGAACTAGTTTTTAACTTCAGTTAATTATTTCATATTAGTCGATATTATTTCTATTGACATAATGTAAAAAATATATAGAATTGAAAACTTATATTATTGACGGAGAACGATATGAAAAGAATTATTAAATTATGCAGCGCAATTATGTCTCTTATATCACTTCTAACCTTCGTGGAAGTAGATATAAACAATAATGCTATAAAAACAAACGCTGCCACAGGTTATAAGCACTACACTAGAGTAAATTCTGTTGATGGGCTAATTGACGGAAAAAAATATCTTATTGCAGTTGGTGAATATACTACTGAAGGAATTATGTTTTTAGATGGTAGTTCTTCAAACATTACCAATAAAGGAAATTATGTAAAACTCGAAGGCAAAGATACGACAAACTCTTTTTCAGTTTTAGATGATGGCAAGGATTATACATTCACTTACAATTTTTTAGAGTTAAACACATATACAAATACACCTTACGGTTCATTTAAATCATCATCTGGAAGATATTTAGGTTCAAATAAGCCCTCCGGGAATGGGCAAAGTAACCAAAGTGTCACTACATCGACCACGACTTTCAACAAAGCCGCGAACAGCATATTTTTTAAGATGTTTGAAAATACTAATGCTGACGGAGAAAAATATACCGAATTAGTTGCCTTTGGTCAGTCAAACGAATATGGTTATAACTCAATGCTTGTCTATTTGGATGGGAAATTTCAATTTTATTCAAACAAAAAGAGCAACAAAACTACATATTACGGAGGTCACGCTCATTTCTATGTTGAAGATGATTTCGAAGGAAATCCACCTTTGTCAATTGAAGCAAAAGATTATTCAACAAAATGGTCTGCCGGTGATAGTTATAAGTTTGATGGAAAATTGATAGCGACTTACGCTGATGGAACAACTGGCGAAGTAACACCGACAGATGTTTATAATCCAAGTCTTTCAAGCACAGGTGAAAGAACAGGTACTTTGTATTATGAAGCAGAAGGCAAAAAATTAAAATGTGAAATCAATATAACGGTTGTTAATAAGCTAACAAATATAAACATTGTTAACGAAACAAAGAATAACGATCACTACATATGCGTTGGACAACAAGTTCAATTGTCCGCAAAGCCATATCCATCGACATCTGTGATAAAAAGTGTTAATTGGAGTATTCCTGAAGCATATTCTGAATATCTTTTAGTTGATGAAAACGGACTTGTAACTGCATTAAAGCCATGCACTACTCAGATTAATATAACAGCTTCAACAAAAGTTGGAAGCAGCGAAATTAAAAACACATATTATCTTTATTCATGCGATCATTACACATTGTCTTATATCGAAGATGGTACGACAAAAGCAGGTGAAACCAACTACGTCTCTTACAATGTGATAACACGAATGATTGGTAAACTTATTTGTGGAAATTCTTCAAATGGTTGGAACGGAACGTATAATTGGGATTCAATAAAATCAGATTATGTCTCATATATTAAAGTTGAAGATAAGGCCTTATTTAAGAAAGCGATTGCAAATGATGCTGGAAATGAATTAGAAGTCTTCTTAGCAAATTATGATTATTTGGTTTTGAATAAAGGATTTGAGGATTTTATTGGAAGACACGAAGGTGTAAATATTGCTCAAACAAAAATAAATAATGTTGTTATAAACGGCAATACAACCATTATTGCTTCAATTATTATTGTATCCGTCGCAATACCATTGTTAGGAATTTTAATGCTGAAGAAAAAAGAAAATTAATTGATATTTCAAAAGATAATTAATAAATGATATGATAAATAAGCCATCGCGATAATTTGCTATGAACCAGGTCAGGATAGGAATATAGCAGCCTTAAGTAGATAAATTATGTGCGATGGTTTATTTGTATTATGAAAAATATTGATGAACATTACATGAAGATCGCTCTTAAAGAAGCATTGAAAGCCAAAGAAAAAGATGAAGTTCCTATTGGAGCGGTCATAGTTGAAAATGGCAAAATTATTGCAAAAGGCCACAATTTAAGAGAAACTTCCTTTGATCCTACTTCGCACGCTGAAATAAACGCTATTAGGAAAGCATGCAAAAAGCGAAAATCATGGAGATTAGAAAACGCAACAATATATGTTACAGTTGAACCATGTTCAATGTGTGCAGGCACGATATTGTGGGCAAGAATAAAGAAAGTTGTTTATGGCGCAAAAGAATTTAAAGGTGGTGCTCTAGGAACAACTTACAATTTATATAGTGTCGAAGGGCTAAATCATTATCCAGAAGTTGTCGGTGGTGTTTTAGAAAAGAACTGTTCTGATGTCATCAGTGATTTTTTTAAAGAAAAGCGTAAAAACAAGAAAAAATCGTAGTTATAACATTTGTTATATATAATAAAAAGTTTTACATTGTATGAATTTTTATTATACTAATAAATAGTGTTTATGAGCTTAAAAGAAAAGAAACAAGCATCAATAATTCCTTCTAATATCGAATGTGATTTAGCTAACGGTTTAAGTGATGAACAAGTTCAAAAACGAAAAGAAGAAGGACTTATAAATAAAACTCCTAAAAAAGTTACAAAATCATATTTTAAAATAATATTTGATAATATTTTTAATTTCTTTAATTTGCTATTGTTCGCTATTTTTATTTTTATGCTTACAGCTGGTTTCGACCCTCGAAATTATGCATTCATATATTTATTACTAATTAATATTTCCATTGGCTTATTTCAAGATATTAGAGCAAGAAAACAAAGTGATAAATTAAAAGTTATTTCAAGCCCAAAAGTGCGTGTTATAAGAAATGGAAAAATCATCGATATTGACAGCAATGAGCTCGTTTTAAGTGATATCGTTCTTTTAGAAAGCGGCAACCAAATTGTTGCGGATTCAATTGTTAAAGAAGGAACGATCGAAGTAAACGAAGCATTGATCACAGGGGAATCGAAAAACATCTTAAAAAAGCCTGGTGATTTACTTTATTCAGGTTCTTATGTTACAAGCGGTCAAGCAAAAGTTATCGTGGATAGAGTTGGAAAAAACAATTATGCAGAGTCCCTTGAACAAAAAGCCAAAGGATTTAAACGACCTAAATCAGAAATATTAAATTCTATTAATAGTTTATTTAGAATCATTGCTATTGTTGTTTTAACACTTGGAACAGCGACAATAGTTACATATATAGTTAATAAATCATTTGAAAGCGATTATTCAAAGACAGTTTTATCCTTCTCAGGTTCAATGGTTTCAATGATTCCAACAGGTATGTTTTTGCTTACATCCCTTACTTTGGCGGTTGGCGTTATTAGACTTGCGAAAAAAAGAATGCTCGTCCAAGAATTATATTGCATTGAGACTCTCGCTAGAGTGGATACGTTATGCTTCGACAAGACAGGCACTTTAACTGACGGAAATATGATTCTTAAAGATGTTATCGGTTTTAATGATAATAAAATTGACGATATTAAGAATGTGCTTTTTACGCTTGTTAGCTCCACCAAAGATAGTAACGTTACCGCTAACGCGTTAAGAACTTCGTTATCCAAACAAAAACTTCTTCAAGTTAATTCGTATAATTCGTTTAATAGTAAACGCAAATATTCTTCCGTTTCATTAACTGATGGAAGAACCTTTGTGTTAGGCGCTAAAGAATTTTTAATAAATAGTGATAAAAATATTGAAATTGAAGCCAAAAAATTTGAACAGCAAGGATACAGAGTTCTTCTTTTGTGTTCTTGTAAGCACAAAATAAACATTGAAGAAGAATTACCAAGCCTTACTCCCGTTGCTTTAATAGTTTTAGAAGACCACATTAAGGAAGGCGCATCTAGAAATATTGAATGGTTCAAAAATAATGGGGTTAATATAAAAATTATCTCTGGTGATAACCCATTAAGTGTTTCATCTATTGCAAAAAAAGTAGGTGTAGATAACGCTGAAAAGTATCTTTCTTTAGAAAACATTGAACTCGACAAAATCGACGAACTCGTTGATGAATATACTGTTTTTGGTAGAGTATCACCTGAGCAAAAAGAAAGAATTGTATTAGCGCTTCAAAAGAAAAAACACATTGTCGGAATGACTGGCGATGGGGTAAATGACATTTTAGCATTACATGCTGCAGATTGTTCAATTGCTATGGCTAGTGGAAGCGAGGCCGCAAGAGCGATTGCTCATTTGGTTACACTTGATTCAAATTTCTCATCTCTTCCAAATGTAGTAGAAGAGGGAAGACGCGTTATTAATAATTTGCAAAGATCATGCTCAATATTCCTAATTAAAACATTTTTTGCAATGGTTTTGACGTTTGTTTTCTTGGTTGCTTCCTGGTTTAACGAAGGTTTGAAATATCCATTCATAACAAACAATATGTATATTTGGGAGTTATTAACGATTGGTTTCGCTTCGTTTTTCTTATCTCTTCAACCGAATAATGAAAAAATTAAAAATACTTTCATCGAAAACATTATAAGTAAATCTGTTCCAGGAGCAATTGTCCAACTATTGTTTGTTTTTATCTTATTTGGAATTCATATGTTGTTCCCTTCATTTATTGATTACGAGACGACAAGAATGATGGCAATAATTACGTTTACCGTTATTTCGTTTTATACATTGGTCATCATTTCTATTCCATTTGATAAATATAGACTGGTTCTTTCAATAGCTATTCTTTCGTTAATTTGCATATTCTTTATTATCGATTCTTGTTTACTTTCAAATAGTTTCTTTAATATTAATTATTCTCTTATAACGTCAAATAATTGGTGGCTTCTAGTTACTGTATTATTAATTGCATTACCAACATATTTTTTAATAGATTTCATCGCAAAGAAGATCTTAAGAAAAAAAGGAGAACAAAATGAAAATATCTAGTGAAGTAATAAATGCATTGAAAAACAATCAACCTGTTGTTGCTCTTGAGTCAACAATCATATCACACGGAATGCCTTATCCAAAGAATGTCGAAACTGCCCTTCTTGTTGAAAAAACAATACGTGATAATGGAGCAATTCCTGCGACAATTGGAATAATTGATGGGGAACCAATTATAGGTATGAGCAATGATGAAATTGAAGAATTTGGAAAAAGAAAAGGTATCCGAAAGGTATCTAGAAGGGATTTACCTATCATATATGCAAAAAAATTATGGGGTGCAACAACCGTTGCTGCAACGATGATCCTTGCCCAACAAGCCGGTATAGAAGTATTTGTAACTGGTGGTGTTGGTGGCGCTCATCGAGAAGCACAAAAAACGTTTGATATATCTTGCGATCTTGAAGAGCTAGGAAGAACTAACGTTACCGTTGTGTCTGCCGGTGTTAAAGCGATATTGGATTTAAAACTAACACTTGAAATACTTGAGACAAAAGGTGTTCCTGTTTTAAGTTATCAAACAGATGAATTTGCGGATTTTTATACTCGTAAATCAGGCATAAAAATGGAGAATGTTGTAAATTCGCCAAAAGAAATCGCGGAGATTATTCATCAAAAAAGAATAAATCATCTTGATGGAGGAATTCTTGTTGCTAATCCAATTCCCGAAGAATACGCCATGGACAGCGATGTAATAAATAACGCCATAAACAAAGCCTTACAGATGGCAAAAGATAACAATATTGAAGGTAAAGATGTTACACCATTTTTGCTTAAAACAATTGTTGAACTTACGGGCGGTGATTCTTTAGAATCAAATATAAAGCTTGTACTAAATAATGCAAAATTGGGCTCTAATATAGCCAAAGAGTTAACGAAACTATGAAAATTGAAGAGAAATATCGACAAGGATTAAAAAGATTAATGAAAACAACACCGCTTGATGAAATCAACGTGGTGATGCTTTCAAATGCTATTAAATCGAATAGACAAACTTTCTATTATCATTATCGCGATTTATCTGACGTCATAGAATCAATCTTTTTAAAAGAAAGAATTGGTTATGGGGCAAAAATTCTCGATTTCGAAAACATAATTAAACCATTAATAGCTTACATAAATTCAAATTTTAGTTTTTTGTTTGCTGTTTCTAGTTCTTTTGCGGAAGGAAATTTAACAAATTTTCTATATTCTTATTTCACTCAAAAAACAACTCAATACTTCAAATTAACAAAAAAAGAAGATTCTATCGCTCAAAGTCACTTAACTTGCATTATTAGATATATATCTTCCTTATTTTCTAGCGAAATTGTTTTTTGGATATCAAGCAAGAGAAAAGAAAGACAAACTCATTTACAAAAAAGGTTAACTTTACTTTGGAATTATTTAATTGATGTATATCCAAAAGAAATGAAGGCACTAAAATGATTGATTTTACATTTGTTTCTCCAACAAAAATTTATTTTGGTAAAAACCAAGAAAATAATCTGGCAAACATTCTTTTAGAAAATGATTTTAGAAGAATACTATTTGTTTATGGTGGTGGTTCGATAAAGAAAATTGGACTTTACGACAAAATTATAAATGAATTTAAATCCGCAAAAGCGGAATATTTTGAATTACCTAATATAAGACCTAATCCAAATAATATAGATGTAAATCGAGGAATTAAGATAGCTAGAAACAATAATGTTGATTTTATATTAGCTGTTGGTGGTGGTTCTGTTATTGACACCGCAAAAGCGATTGCAGTAGGTTTTTATTATCAAGGAGATGCTTTTGATTTTAATCTTCATAAAGCGGTTCCGGAAAAAGCTTTACCAATTGGAGTTGTTTTAACATTATCTGCGAGCGGGAGCGAACTTTCTTCTACATCTGTTATTCAAAATGATGTTCTTGGCGTTAAAAGTGGATTTAGAAGCGATTTAATGCGTCCAATTTTTGCTATTATGAATCCTGAATTAACTTTTTCTGTTAATGCCTATCAAACCGCATGCGGTGTTGTTGATATCATTTCTCATTCACTTGAAAGATATTTTTGTCCAAGTGATGAATACGAATTTTCTGATGATATCGCTTTATCAATAATAAAAAATACAATTAAAAGTGGAAAAGAATGTCTTATTCATCCAAATAACTATAATGCGAGAGCGCTTATGATGTTGTGCGGATCATATTCTCACAACGGACTCACAAACCTTGGAAAAAAATACGTTATGACTATCCACGCAATAGAACACTCTTTAAGTGCATTTAAACCAACAATTGCACATGGGGCCGGTTTAGCGGTGCTTATTCCTGCTTGGATGAATTATGTATACGAACTTGATGTGGAAAAATTTGCAAAATTTAATGAGGAAATATTTAATATACACTTTGTTAATAAACATGAAAGTGCTAGAATTGGAATACAATATTTAAAGGATTTCTTCAAAGATATTGGAATGCCCACGTCCTTAAAAGAAATAGGCATTGAAGAAAAAGATATTCCTATTTTAGCTAATATGATAACTGAGAATGGCACACGTATGATTGGCTATTCGTCAATCAAACCACTTAGCAAGAGTGATATCGTTACGATATTATCATCTCTAATTTAGGAGGAAAACATATGAAAAAAGAAGATATTGCAAGCTTTATTGTTTATCTACTAATGATCGCTTTGGCCCTTATTTTAGGCTTCACATTAATTAGATCAACTTTTTCAAGCATTCGTAGTTTGCCTATGAATTCGTTCTTGTTTGCGTTTTTAATTATTCTTGTTGGTCTAGCAGTTAATGCATTAGGTCTTGAAGTTGGCCACGTATTAGGAGGACTACTTGGAGGATATTCGATTGTTTCATTTAATGTTTTTGGTTTATGTTTTTATAAAAAAGAAGGAAAAACAAAATTTGGTTTCAAATCATTTGACGGATTAACAGGCGAAACTATTTTAGCCCCCAAGAGCGATAAGGCAAATCCAAAAGCATATGTTTGGTTACCTTTGTTTATGTATCTAATTGAACTCATCGTATGCATTGTTTTATATTCACTCGGAATTGAGAAAGTAAACGAAAATGGTTCGCCTCTACCTATGCTTGCCTTAATAAGCGTTATTTTTATAGCAATTTCATCCATGATTGCTCTATATAACTTTGTTCCAGTTCGCCTTGATTCAATGACTGATGGATATCGTTTAACTTTAATTTCAAAGAAGGTTAATATTGAAGCTTATAATGAATTAATGCGCGTTGAAAATCTTCAAAGAGAAGGAAAAGAAGTTGATAAAATAAAAGTATTTGAAGAGGTTACAGATTTCACTGCATCAATGAATTTGATGACTGTATATAACTATCTATCAAAAAAAGATTATCAAGAAGCAACCAAACTTATTGATATGATGACTGTTGAACCAGAAAAGATATCTAGAACGACATATTGTCGCTTAATGGCTCAAAAATTATATATTAAAATTCTTACCGAACCTATTGATGATGTACGCAAATATTATGATGAGCAAATTGATGATAAACTACGTCGATTTATTTCTAATGATATGTCAATGGAATCGTTAAGGGCTTATGTACTCATTGCTGGAGTTCTTGATGAATCAGTTGGAGAAGTAGAATACGCCAATTCAAAAAAAGCAAAAGCTTTAAAGCGTTCTCTTCCAAGTCGCGCAAAAATAGAAGAGCAATTATATAGTGACGCTCTTAATAAAATATTTGAGCTACATCCTGAATATAAAAAGGAATTAGAAGCAAAATAGAAAAAAACATCTCCGGATGGAGATGTTTTAATTATGTTATCAAATCAATCTTTTTCTTCGTATCTAAAATTATCTTCAACCGGATAATCTTCGCTAATGCCTTCAACAGGATTTGGACTTATCTGTCCAACACATTTGTGTTCATCAGCGTAGCACCCTTGAACATTGATCGAAGAGCTTTCATCTAGAAAATCTTGAACGGACAAATTAAATTGTTCACATAAATATTTCACATTCTCTGGTTTAGGTGTTGCTTCACCAAGTCGCCATTTTTTAATGATATTTTTTCGAATGCGATACATTTTAGAAAACTTTCTCTCTGAAAGATCTAAATATTTTATTAAGTAATCGATTTTTTCAATAACTGTCATTGTTTTTTAGCTTGTTGTTCTTTTAGTAAATCTCTAATTTGTGTGAGAAGTTCAGCTTCTGTTGAAGCAGGTTTTCCAGGCACAACTGGAGCAGGTCTTTCTTCTGGATGTTTTTTGTAATAATCTTCAAGTAATTTTGCATCCATTTCAGCTTTCTTTTGTTTCAATGTGTTTGTTACTTTAATTATTGTGAACAACACAATTGCAATAATTAGAAAACTAATAACTGCATTAATTAATGTTCCCCAGTCAATGACCGCTAAACCTTTATAGACATATGTGCTTCCGTATGTGACATACATATCTTTATATTTTGCATAATCTTCTAAGGCAAGAAAATCGTGTGCAGAATATGTAGCATTTAATCCAATTCCTTCATATCCTTTTTGACTTTCATTGATAGCAGGAAGTATTGTAATTAAACCAGTAATTCCACCAGGAACACCCCATGTACATACGCTAATCAACATTTTTACAACAGCGTTAACAATTGCACTAAAGGCGCCGCCTATGACAACACCAACAGCGAGATCAAGAACGTTGCCGCGTGATATAAAAGCTTTAAATTCAGCCCATAATTTAGAGCCTTTTTTATTTTTGTTCTTTTTCATAGAATCCTCCGTTAAAATTGATTTTATCATTTTTAAACGACAATTAAATAAATATTTAACTTTTTATAGCATATTTTTTAAATTATAATAAATGAAGCTTAGGCTGAAAGGATTGTTGTTTAATATGAATAAGGTAATTGTATTAGCGGATTCAACTGTTGATTTGTCAAAAGAATTATATGAAAAATATGACATTAAAATGATTCCTCTTTCTGTAAATTTTGGAGAAGAATCCTATAAAGATTCGGTCGACATTACTCCTGAGGAAGTTTATGAAAAAGTGAAAGATGGAGCGCCGCTTCCATCAACCGCCGCGATTGCTCCAGCTGTATTTAAAGAGTGCTTAGAAAAATATATTAACGACGGTTATGATGTTGTTTATGTTGGAATTGGTTCAAAATTATCTACTACATATCAAAATTTCTTAATTGCTATAAGCGAGCTTCCTGAGGGAAGATGTTACGCTGTCGATTCAAATTCATTGTCATCAGGAAGTGGACTTCTTGCTCTTAAAATGGCTAAATTGAGAGATGAAGGAAAATCAGCAAAAGAAATTTATGAAGAAGTTCAACCTTTAGCCGCTAAATTGTCTGCAAAATTTGTTCTTGATAGATTAGATTATATGCGTAAAGGCGGAAGATGCTCTGCTATTGTAGCGTTATTTGGCCATCTTCTTCACATTCATCCAATTCTAATAATGAAAGATGGAAAATTAATTGTTGAGAAAAAGCCACGCGGTCCAATTAAAAAAGCATATCAAGAAATGCTTGATGAACTTAAAAGCGATCTCCCAAATATTGATTTCGATCATGTCATGATTACCCATGCTGGTGTCAACAAAGAAGACTTGGATTATTTATATAATGAAGTTGCAAAATTAGTTGATCCAAATATAATTTCTATCACACGAGCGGGATGCGTAGTTTCATCTCATTGCGGTTATGGAACCATTGGTATCTTATATATCAAAAAATAAATCGATTTAAAATAAGTGACCAATTGAAATCTAATGGTCTGATTCAAAACTTAATAAGGCTCTTTGAATTCTGTTGTGGATTTATGTGGATTTGCAAGAAAATAAGAGCAAA
>ERZ808274.446-NODE-446-length-21156-cov-3.550685_pt1 | contig 21156 bp, 18 predicted proteins | sample MGYA00521277_ERZ808274 | MGnify/ENA primary metagenome ERZ808274 (study PRJEB31516, sample SAMN03275597) | gut metagenome | biome: mammalia-associated habitat; material: feces | host: Papio cynocephalus | place: Kenya | collected 2012-07-28 ... | reverse complement strand
TCTATATATACGCCTCCTATAAACGGATATTCCTTAAGTTCCCAAAGTGTAGTGTTCTTATTCACAAACTTTCCAAATGAATAGAAATAGCCTTCATCGTTATATGAGTTTACATCTATATTTGTTTCTGCCATTTCTGAGCGTAACGCCAAGAGTTTGCTGTAATCCTCACGCGGCATATAAATATCAATATCGTCATCCCAGGGGATTAGGCCTTTATGTCTCACAGCTCCTAATATGGTTCCATATGCTGCCCACCATCTAAGTCCGTGACTATCCAAGAAATCAATAGCTTCTTTGAATGTGTTGAGCAGTATTTCCTTAAACCTTGTATTAAAATTATTGTCGATTTCTTCTGCCATATTTTATATTAAATTTGTTGTTATTCCATTTGAATAGTCCTCCATTATCTTCACGTTTCCAACCGACACATTTCTTGAGATGTTGTACATATCTCTACCTTGTTCTACAGCTTTTACAAAAGCAACAATCTCATATCTGATGCCTTCACCATCTAGCTGATAAAAATATCGTCTGTTGTCCTGAGGATTCTCATATCTGATTTCGAAATAGTCAGTTTTCCACCAAGGTGCAGGCACATATATATAACCTTTTGTTCCTGATATAATAAGTTCACCCTCACTCTTTACTCCCTTCCCAACCTTAATGGAAGCCACTGCATGTGGATATATAAATGCCACTTTCGTAAATTCGTCAAATTGATACTGTTCATTTCCTATTCGTGAAATGATTCGTTTATCAGCATAATCCGTCCCTAACAATTGAAATATGGGCAGCATAGCCGTCGGTCCCCATGCAGTAAGACTATTCCATGTAAGACTTAACTTTTTCTTATCATTATAATCGATTTCTCTTAAGCTAGTGCAGTTTGCATCTACCGAAACGACATCCCCTATCTTTCCACTTTTTGCAAGCAGTATCATTCTATTATAAGCTGTAGAATAAGCAGTTTTTATAGCTTCAGATAAAATAAGACGTTTTTCTTCTGCCAGATTGAATAAAGCCTCACACTCAGAAACTTTTAATGTTAGGGGTGATTCACACAAAACATGTTTGCCTGCTAATAAAGCTTGCTTTACATGTTCATAATGCTTTGTAGGATGTGATAGTACGTATACAGCATCAACCCTTTCAAGCAGATGTGAATAATCAGAGGTAATAAGCGGAATGTCTAAAACGGCTTGCGATAGTCCACTTGTGTTTTTTGTACACAGCCCTACGACCTCTACTCCATTTACATAATTGCATTCTGATACGAACTTTTCCAACACTGCAGGAGACTCTCCTATCAGCCCTATCTTTAACTCATTCTTTTCTGCTCTTATTTCAGAACTGGAGATTCCCTGCGTACGATCTAGATAAACTACCTTGCAATATTCATTCAGATAATCAAATTTACCTTTCCAGTCAGACCCGACCGTAAAGATATCTACTCCATAACGTTTGATATCGTCGATCTTTTGCCCCTCGTACTCCTCTATGATTATTTCGTCAGCAAGACCTGTAGACCGAACGCCTTCTATACGTTCCATTAAAGTCTGTTGGACATTGATTTTTCCTCGTGTTTTATCAAAATCATCTGCAGTAACTCCTACAATCAGATAATCTCCAAGAGCTTTTGCACGTTCCAACAATTTTATATGTCCGTAATGTAACAAATCATACGTTCCATATGTTATAACCTTTGTCATACAATCAAGTCTTTAGATAAATCCCTTGTCTCGCAAATCAAGGAAAGCTGCAATTAGTTTATCGTAATCTTCTTTATGTAGATAACCAATATGCCCAACGCGGAATATAGTATCCTTCATCTCTCCACCATTGGGGCAAATCCACATACCATATTCATCCTTTATTTTCAAAAATATCTCATAAGCAGACTGAGTCGTTGGATGAAGTGGAGTTACGGCATTCGACAGACTTTCTGACACTATTTCAAAAGGCAAGTTATACTCTGCCAATTTCTCACGAAAGTAACGCGCAAGCGTGGCTGTTCTATTGATTTCGTTCTCCACACCGCCATTTCCTTCTATTTCTTTCAGTCGAGTATTTATCTGTCGTAATATACCGACAGCACAAGTCCAAGGGGTCTGTCCTCTTTCTGCATTCTTCAATGCAAGTTTTAGATCAAAATACTGGCAAACGCATTTGTTGTTCCAAACCCTTTCGATTGCTTTTGGAGAAAGCACCATAACAGAAACTCCTGGAGGACAAGCTAAAGCTTTCTGACTTCCTGTTATCATCACGTCAGCACCAAGTCTTTCCATATTGAAAGGGTCTGTCAAGAATGTGCTTATACAGTCTACGATTAGGAATAAGTTGTTGCGTTTGCAGAACTTGCTAATCAAATCCATATCATAATGCACACCCGTCGACGTTTCGTGCTTATTTACTAAGAAGGCTGTAAAGCCTTTATTTTCAAAATCTGCAAGATGTTCAGCTTTCAATGATTTTCCATGAGCAAGTTTTATCTGCTCATACGGAATGCCATGCAACTCAAGCAGCTCTACAAAACGCTGCCCAAAACTACCGCCATTTACTACAAGCGCTTTATCTTGAGAATTCAAACAATTCATAATAGCGGCTTCCATGCCACCTGAACCAGAACTTGTCAGAAAAATAACCTTAGAATCATCGCTTGCTTTGGCAAATTTCTTTATCAACGCCTCATTCTCCAACATTAAGTTCGAAAACTCAGACGTTCTGAAATAAGGCACCTGCTCGGCGCCAATAGCGCGTACAGCATCTGAAGACTGCACAGGACCTACTGTAAAATTTATCATTTGAATTGTTTTTTTATTTTCTGTACAATATTCCAACAATACACTTTTTGTCTATTACCCCACACATACTTTGAGTATAATAACTTTAATGATGGTTTTTTAGCCCATTTCTTCACCAAAATAGCATAAGGCATTGCTGAAGCCAAATCATGCATAAATTCCGCACGATGAACATTATACGAAATGTTTTTTCTCATTGGAGACTGATAACGCAATGCATCTTCGAAAAGCAAATCGTGACCATACAAGTGCGATCTACATTTGCTCAAAACGAGTTTCCCTTTTTCTGTATTACAAACAATCAATGAAGCACCTCCATTTTCCCCATAAAGTTCTGGACAATATAGATGTACGCCCCATAGATCTCCTAATGTAATGTCGGCCACACGCGATGTATTGGCAAACTTACATTCATAACAAGATGGTCTGCTCATAAGGTGGTTCAGCCATATCGACCAAAAAGGATTGAACCAACGGTCGCACCTGAAAGTCTTATACTTGTGGGACTTTGAGGTTATGCGTGCTAGCATAACCTCAAAGTCCCAGCGCTTTCCATCCTTATAGCGATAGTCCAAATAATCAATAACACCACCATATTTATTAGCCACATGCTCATCAAACTTTCTTATATAAAGAGGTGATGGAATTCCCTCACAGACCACCTCTATTGTCAACAATTTCTCACAAGGTGTTTTTCCCAAATACGTTTTCAGTCCTGCTATTTGGCATGGAGTCCCTGAGAAAATTACATTTTTACCTTCTTTCAAGAAATATTTCACATCTTGATATGCTGTGCCTATATGACTTTGTGCATATTTTGATTTGCGAAACTTCTCTATTTCACGTTTATCCGTTACATAAGAATGATTCACCAATAAGCCTGTTGACTCGGCGCCGAAAATGACATAATTTGTATCACACCAAGCCTCAACTATTGCAGAAAAAGCCCCCCCTGAAGTGCTCTGATGCCTTACTGATTCATCCTTGTGATACCCACCAAAGGCAATTTTCCCTTCTGTATATCGAACCAAGGATACATTCATTGGGCATACTCTCCTACACAAGCCACATCCTACACATTTACTCCCATCAGTTGCAGGATAACGAAAGCCTTCCTCGTCCTCAAGCATGCGGATTGCATTTTTCCCACAAACCTGTACACATGCCTCGCAGCCGACGCAATCTATCTTATTGCCGGTATCTAAATAACAACCTATTCTCATGGACATTGTTCCAAACATTTTTTTAAGAAAGACAAAGATTCTTGTCTATAAGATTCAAGCCTTTCATCTACCTTGTCATAGTCTGTATAATATGGAACACTTTCGTTGGTTTCCACAATTATTCTATTAGACAAGCCCAATAATGCAAGTACTTCATCTATCTTTATATCACATTGTTCCCTCGAAAATATAACAAAAGGTCGTTGGTATTGTACAGCCATAATCATACCATGAAAAGAATTCGTTACAACATAATCTGCATATTTCACTAACGACAAGAACTCTTCCACACCTGCCTCATAAAACATTCTATGCTTATCCGCATTAGTCGCGCGAAGGCTTATATCTATTATCTTAAGTCCTTTTTGCTTTGCCACCCTTTCTGCATAGTCAAACATCCTTTTGTTATAGCGTCTGGCGTAAAGCAAAAGATATTGATCTTCCTCAAGTCGTTCTTTGACTGAAATAGTATCATAGTCTTCTTTTGTAAGCAGCAATGTAGGATCCAATACCCTCTGGACTGGAGTATTGGAATGCTCTTTTATATAAGGTATCATCCAACTCTCACGTATACCCAACGCCTTGAAATTTGATAACCTATTATCAAGTATTTTGTAAGTCTCATCTGTAAAGTGAGAGTCACCAAAACTTGCTGCATAGGCTATGCTATATCCATTTTTCATAACAGGATAATTAGCATAATATCCATCGTCTATTCCAAACTCATCAATGCAAAATATGGTATCACTTCCACACACGAAGCCATCAATGCCCTCATCTGTTACAATGTCATTGAAGTTTTCTTTTGTGTATACTTTCTTTGTCCTGCTGAACTTTTCAGTATAGAAACGCTCAAATTTCTCATAGTTCACCCTAATAGCAGGTAAACTGAGTTCACACATTCTACGACTTTCTTCGTCTGTATCCCACATATTCTCCATAGGATTAAGTGGGTCTTTATCCTTCAAGCAATCAGGGCAATAGTCAACAAGTATTGGCTTATACCCTAATTTCTTTATCATCTGATTCAAAGCCCAAGACTGCAAAGCTGAGCCATAATTTGTAAAATTACAATGTATGTTATAACTTACTTGTGCAAATGTTTTCATCCTTTTGATTTATCTTGTTATGTAACCATCCAACAACTATGGTAACACTCCTCAACCCCAGCAAACACTGGGGTTGAGAGATTTCCACAGAGTTCTTAATTAATCTTTAGTTCAGCGCAAAATTAGCACTACAGCAAACAGGCCGAGTGACCACAGTTGCCAAATAATTGATTTTTAATAAAATTATAGTTTTGATATTTGCCATTTTTCAAAAATATTCCGTAAAGTTGTAGTGTTACTTAATACTACAATATAAGGCATTCCGATATGGCATTTATAAGGGTTCAGAAACTGGTGCGGGACAGTAACGGAAATATTCTCAGCGGCAGTGCGGCTATCAAGGAGCGCAGTACATCAAGGATGGAGGTAAGTTCCATTCCAGGCAGATTGTGCGCGAACGTCTCGGGAAAGCCGTCTGCCTGGCTTCGGACGGCAAATCCGGAATATTCCTTTCCCCCCCCCCAGCAGAGGGCTTGTGTCCTATAATTCAGTCTCCGATAGTTTTGACGAGGTCGGCCGCGATGACGAACGCCTGTCAAACGGAAGCGTTGATGTTTTTTCCTGGCACCGAAATCCACACCATATTTAGTGATGCGCACCTCCTGTTTTGCTTTCTTGTCAAGAGCGGAATTGCCGAAGTGCTGAAGGCTGCGTTCCATGATGAAATTGAACGGGAACGCGTCTTGTGTCATATTCTGCACGGCATCCTTTGCGACGGAAGCCGCATAAGTTGCGATAACTTCATCGAGAAGTCTTTCGCCCCTTCCCGACGATATTGACAACAACCCGTTCAACGCCCTCAATTGTCATGGGATTGCCTCTTCCTCCGTACAGACCAGGCTTGTTCTCGTACTGGACGAGAAAACTGGTTTGCCTGTCTGGCATGATATTGTCCCAGATAACGTCCTTGACATCAACACTATAATGACTGTGATGAATGACGTGGCTGTAAGTCTTGGACATTACAATCGACTCTCTTGTGCTGGATGCCGGCATGCCTGAAAATCAAGGACTTCCACCAGAAGGTCATGCTCTCGTAAGTGTAGTACTTACTTTTGGCATTATCTAAAGTTCAATATTTTCAAAGAACTTTTATGCTTTTTTACCGGACACTAATGTTCCAATGTATAAATCAAAATACCACATTCTACAAAGGGTCACAAAGGGTTTATTATTCTATCAGACTGCATTAATTCTATGTGCAATTTTTCGTCCATGTATCCAATCTTTTACATCTTTTACATAATCATTCCATAGGTCTGTAGTTGACACAATGGTAACAATATCAATTAAAGCATACCCTTTATCTAATAACTCTTTTACATAATCATGATGGTCTGCAACATTTAATATTGTTTTTGAATCTCTTATAAGCTCTGGGTATCTACAATTATTCTCATCAATAGTACTTAATGCATCATGAATAAACTCTTCTGGATGTTGTTTTCTACCATTTATCGTTTGTGGACAGAAATGCTTAACCAAAGAGAGAACTTTATCTCTACGCTGTTGCAAGAATACCTCACCACCGGTTAATGTTCTATCTATCTGATTCTTTATTTTTGCCTCTTGGGTAAATTCTTCAACATCGCCATCGGCAAAGAACACGGTGTCATCCATTCCTGCCAAGTCATCATATTGACAAGCTATACCTAAGGCAAGTCTTACAGAATTAGTTATAGAACCAAAACGACATACGACAAAATGCTTACTCATCCCACATTCCTGCATACACTTGGTAATGATTGCTTCTGCTATATCATCTTCAACATATACTTTTAGATACTTCTCAGGTGTACCAGAGAGTTGCTCATAACAATCTTCCGATGGATTGTCCAAACAAAATGTTTTGGCCTGTGTATTCAAAATATAACGAACATTGAACTCTGCATTTTTCATCAACTCCTGGCGATGGCTTGTAAAAACAATTTGCAACTGTCTATCCGGCTTTTGGGCTTCAAGTACCATAATATGTATTAGACGTCTCAAAGCTGCTGTATGAAGAGTAAGGTCGATCTCGTCTATTACAAAAAGGCTGTATTTAGGGGCTCTGTACAATCTCTGCAGTATACGGAATACTTTCTGTTCACCAGCCCCAAGATTCAATGAATGACACATCACATTATTTCTATCTACTGTGAAACAATCCAACTTATCTATCTTGCTTATTTTGAGATTCTGATAATCTACTCCCATTATTTGAGTTGCAGCAATAGAAATCTGATTATCCAGTGCTTCACCTACCAAAGGTCTAAATGTAACTCTGCTGTCTGAGACTTTTTCTATGTCGGGAATGCTGTCTGATAAAGAAATGTATATAATATTCCTGTCAGGTTTACTTGCCTGCCGTGGTGTCCATTCAGAACCATGCTTACTATAATTTATCGTTCTATCTGTGATTTGTATATGCCTCTTAGACAACTGATAATAATCCATTACAGCAGAGTAAGAACTTCCTATCCATTTGTTTGCATTTGTTGTGTATTTAAAGAAACGGCTCATCTTAGTATTTTCCGAATTCTTGTCTCTATACAGGCACATGACGGTTTGCAATATAGTTGTTTTACCACTGCCATTGAGTCCGAAGATTCCTGTTACTGGGCATCCTTCAAAAGATATTTCTAAGTTTTTAACACCTCTCAGTGTATTGATTATCAACTTTTTTAACACCTGCTTATCTGTCACCAGTTTTACTTTTCTTGCCATTCTTCAAATATTATCTGACTCATTATCGTAAGAAACATCATTCACAGATTTTCGAAACATTTACCTTGCCTCAAAAATAAGACTCATTAATGACCATGAAAGACTTGTAAATGTTTTAGTTTCTGCGGAAAATATCACGGGTATAAACTTTATCATTTACATCATCAAGGCAAGAATCATAACGATTAGCAATAATAGCGTGGCTATTGATTTAAAAAAGACAAATTATTTACCACCTTCTTAGCTTATGACAATTTTTCGGAGAATCATCGTTTAACCGATTGATTACTAAGTAATTATATTTACAAAAGACCTTAAAATTTCGTAACTTTAAGGTAGTTAACTCCCACATTAACACCATGTCGCGAAACTCTATGGTCCACTACAAAAGTAGCGAATTATTCTCGATATTGAGAGAACATTTTGGAAAAGATATGAATCTGGCAAGGATAAAGGCCATGAGCATGATGATATGCGCCCTATGTAAAGTGCAGCGTGTAGCATATACAAAGCTTGCATCGGCGTTCGGTAGTGAAGCCGAGGCTGGTTCATCATTGCGCAGAATCCAGCGTTTGATAGCAGAATGTGCCATCAATACAGACCTCATAGCCAGACTCATTCTAAAGCTCATACCCGTAAAGGGTCCCTACCCCCAATCCCAGATACTCCTTCTGCACCTGCTCGTAGCTCTGGAGATTGCCGATGTCGTATCGCTTCCCGGGCATTTCTATGGCGTGAACGGGAGTGTGGCGGCATCCTCTGCTGTGTGGTAGTAGACAAACTGCTGAAGGGAGAAGTCAAGAACATTGTCCCCTGCTATGATGAGCAAACTTTTCGCAAGAGATGACGCCTTTCCTGGCGCAAAGAATTTCGTGCACCACAACCGTATAAACTTAAGAATCAACGTTTTAGCATTATTAAAATCTATCCGGAAACATACTTCTCCCACTCCTCGTATCAAGAAAGGGAATGGACCGAAATACAGCAAAAGCCAGAATTTCAAGCCATCAGTCTAGGCCACATCATCGCGCGCAGCCGTTGAGTTCACCTATCTCAACACAAGTCGCAGAGGATTCACCTCATCCCTACGCACTACTCCCAATCACTTGTCTCTCAAGTCATTGGCGAATATCCCACAGTTTCCGGTCTCTATCCAAGAATTTCCACTGAATCCTTGTCAATTTCCCGTCCCTTGTCAGGAACGAGATTAACAAAACAAAAGTAGCAATTTTTTTCCCGACTTTCAAACGATTACTCTCACATTGTTCGTAACTTCTACATACATTCATCATATACCGCCTGCCCTTTCTCCGTTAGTAGGTACTTCTGACGAGGGTGGCGATTTGCGATTATGCTTTCCCCACTTCTCCCCTACTTCATCTGACCGAGGACCTCGAAGCCGGCACGCCCATCCACGGCGACAGCGCGATACACGGTGTCGTCCACTATATAATATTCACAATCATTGTAGTACATGACATCATAGTCATCTGGAAGCTCAGTAACTATCGCCCCTGCCGGAGGCACCACGGTAACAAAGCGTCCGCTTATGCGCTCCTTGAAGAACACTCCGTCATCATAATAATAATCGTAATACCTGTCAGCATAATCCTGAGATAGTCCGAGCCTCGTGGCCAGCCTGCGCGATGAGACCGCACGGTCAGATCCGTTGTAGTAGTTAATGGTACATAATCTTCGAGAATAGTCGTATGAAGGCCTGAACTCCACTCCATAAGGAGGACGGGTAACATAATAGTATCCGTTTACCAGACGGTAGAATATATCATTGTACACGTAGTAGGATACTCCGCGATATACACGACGCTCCACACGAGGAGGAAGACTATGCACACAATATCCGAAGTAGTGCGAGCCGCTATCCCAGAATCTCTTGGCGTGGTCATATCGCATGGGCTCGTAATAACTTGGAGGGAGCGGACGTTCATGCCTGCCTGGTCTCATCTCCGGGCGAGGAGGCTCCGGCTTGCGGTCCGGATGTCCATAACTCGGACGCTGGTCAGGACGCCCCTGTCCCGGGCGGTCTGCATGGCCTTGACCAGGTCTGTCAGGGCGACCATAATCATGGCGATCATCTGGCTTCGGGCCGCTTCCAGGTCCGTAAGTGGCACCCGGCCTTGACTGTGCTCCTGCACCGGGCTTAGCCTCAGGACGCCTCTGAGTCGAGGTGCTCGGCTGCGGTGTGGCTGCCTGCTGCTGTTGTTTCTTATTGACAGTGGCATTGGTACGTACCGTCTGCTTATTGGTATTCTGCGCTAAGGCATCTGCTCCTGAGCCCAAGACTACAAGGGCCGTGAGGAAAGTAGTGATCAACGGACTTTTCATAATCAGTAAATAAAATATTTCTGCGCCAGACGCCTGAATGCCTCCACATCAGCATTCCAATAGTCGACAATATCGGCTACCTGAAGGGTCTGCCCGAAAGATTTGGATACAAAATCAGTGCCGCACACTTTGTTAAACATTGCCATCCGCTCGGGAGCCACCTTGAACGGATTGCGTCCATAAAGTTCCCACACGGCTTGCATCACATAGAACTGTGTCAGGGTGATGGTAGCAGCGTTGAAGTCTGTATAGTAGTATTGGACCCCATGGATAAGCTTGCCGGAAAGACGCCCCGATGTGGGTTTATAATGAATTGTCCGCCAAGCAACTCCAGGGATATTGTAACTGTCAAGACGCGCTTTCAACTCATCTGCATCCACCCACTCTTCGGCAAAAGTGGCAAACGGCAGGGTGTACCCGATGCCGATATTGAGATAGTTGTACATCTCTCCGGCAAGTCCGGCAGAAGGATAGCAGATAGCGCTCTGCGGATAAGGGATATTAGGAGAAGTCGGCACCCAGGGAAGTCCGGTGTCAGAGAACAGCATGTCGCGCTTCCACCCCTGCATCGGGACCACCATGAGATCGCATTTGAGGTGACCGGATCGCCCGTCCTGCCCGCAGTTGAGCCCCTCTTCATTGAGCAGAATGGCAAGTTCCCCCACCGTGAGTCCGTATATATAAGGTATTTTGTATTGACCCACGAAAGAGTGGAAGCCATCTCGTACAAGAGGGCCTTCTATCTTATTGCCGCCGAGCGGATTAGGCCTGTCAAGAACCATCACCGGAATCTCTTTCTCGGCGCAGCTCCTCATCACGAGTCCAAGGGTCGAGATAAATGTGTAGGACCGGCTCCCGACATCCTGAATATCATATATCATGATATCTATCCCGTCCAGCATCTGGGCCGTAGGCTGCCTTGTGGCACCATAGAGCGAATACACAGGAAGCCCCGTACGCGAATCCCTGTCGGAGCCGACATTCTCCCCGGCATATACATCCCCGCGGACACCATGTTCCGGAGCAAAAAGAGCGACCAACTCCACCTCCCCGGCATCATAGAGTATGTCAATAGTAGAGCGCATCTGCCTATCCACCCCCGAAGGATTGGTCACAAGTCCGACCCGCATCCCCTCAAGGCCGCTAAATCCACGCTCAGCAAGTACCTCTATACCAGGCTTTACCTGGGCCGCAGCCGCAATGCCTACAAGCAGCGCCGCCGCACAAACAATGTTACGAATACAGTTGCAAGACAACATATCATTACCACAATAAAGAATCCAACATATCCTATAGCCTCCTGAAGAGCACCAGCGAAGAGCCCTGGAATCATCATCGAAAGAGCCATAAAGGCAGTGCAAATCGCATAGTGTGACGTAGAGAACTTCCCTTCAGCGAACTTCATCATGTAGAGCATATAGGCCGTGAAGCCAAACCCGTATCCGAACTGGTCCAGCACCACGCACGCATAGACAATCCACATCTGCAGAGGCTGGCTAACAGCCATGAAAAGATACACTGCGCACGGCAGAGCAAGCGACAGCGCCATAATCCACAGAGACTTGCGAAGACCTTTCCTTGCAGCATAAACGCCGCCAAGGATACCGCCCACAGTAAGGGCTATCACTCCAGCCGTACCATACACAAGACCCGACTGCGCCGTACTCAAGCCAAGCCCTCCTACCTCCCTCGAGTCAAGCATAAACGGAGTCAGCATCTTGACTGACAATGCCTCCGGAAGCCTGTAAAGCAGCATAAATGCCAGCGCTAGCCAGATTCCATCCTTCCGGAAGAACGATTTCCATACAAGTACTGAATCAGACAGCACATCCGACCGTCTGCCCATACCCTCCTGATCCGACGATCTTGTCTGCTCAAGCCTAATATCGCGCTGCTTTTCAGTCTTGGGGAGACTCCAGAAGTGCCACAACGTCAGTATGGCAAATAGCGCGCTGCACATCACAAGTGTCACCCTCCACGCTGCCGGAATATCTCCCATACGCTCCTCGAGCAGTCCTGCCACCACCACAATCACGCCCTGCCCGAACACTGACGAAATACGGTAAAAAGTACTCCTAATGCCCACGAAAAGAGACTGTTCTTTCTCTCCCAATGCAAGCATATAGAACCCATCAGCAGCAATGTCATGCGTGGCCGATGCAAACGCTATCACATAGAACACCACAAGGCTCACTCCGAAAACATCGGGACTTACTGATAGCGCAAGAAGGGCAAACGCCACCGTTATTATAGCCTCCATCGATAGAATCCACCATCTCTTGGTCTTGATAACATCTACAAATGAACTCCACAGAGGCTTTATCACCCACGGAAGATAGAGTAGAGAGGTGTAAAGTGAGAGATCGCCATTGGACATACCAAGCCGCTTGAACAGTGTCACGGAGATTACATTGACTATAAAATATGGAATGCCCTCAGCGAAATAAAGAGTCGGCACCCATAGCCATGGACGCGACTTCATACTCTCCGGAGTGGGTGCTTTATTGGATTTCTGCTCCGACATAATAGTGTGCAAGTATCTGTCTGTATGTATATCCCCGAGCCGCCATTGTCGCAGCGCCTATCTGGCACAGTCCCACTCCATGTCCCCATCCGCGGCCTCGCAGGACGAACCCGTCTGGAATCTTTTCCACATCGAATGCTGAACTCTTAAGATGACTGCTGCTCAATGCCTTACGGATAGCAAGCTCCTTACCTATCACTTCTTCCCGAAGAGTCCCCATGATACGAAGATATTTTATTCTTCCGGAAGGGCCTCGCTCTATCGGCTCAAGGGAAAGTATTGTCCCGAAATCCATTCCCGTACGGCTTCGGACAAGCTCTGAGAGTTCGTCTGTGGTATATCGGACCGTCCAGTCATGAAAGTCCGGAGTCTGCAAATCGTAGTCATTGAGTACTTGTGAGAGAATGTCAGAGTCCTCACAGTCGCAGAATGGGTCCTCGACGCTCTGGAGATATTCCGGGTCCCTGTCTTCCCAGCATGTACTGAAAAGTTCCGTCCTGCCGCCACAGCATTTGGAATAGCGAGTGTCGCAGATAAGACCCTTATACACAAGCACCTGCCCCCATGTCTGGTCAATTGCATCACGGACACTGTCCCCTATTGCCATAGTGAGGCCCTGATAACGCTGGCAATGGTCATCGGCACACACATCGAAATGTTCATGGCCAGAAAGATGATCCTCCAGCCGCGCTTTCAGCCAGCTTCGCGAGATGACGGCATGCGCCTTGAGAAGCTCTAATGACGCAGAAGACTTCATCTCTGAAGAGATCACACTCATCAGATAGTCTTCCATACCAATACGGTTTACGGCTGTAATATGGTCGCCCTCCACTATAAACTTCAGACCTCCTGCATACTTGAGCGTCCGCTTCTGCTGCCAGTGAAAGTCTATTCCTATGACCACATCATAAAGTACGAAAGAAGCTTCGGCGAACAAGGTGGAAAGAGTCATCGAATCAAAGTAAAGCTCATCATACAACATTCCGTTGTAGGAGATTCGTCCATCGCACCACTTCACCACCTGTGGTCCAGCGCCGTCAGAGAGTATTTCAAACTTGATCTCCCTGGCAGAAAGCAGCCCCACGGAAATTTTCTCCTGACGTCTTGTAAGTCGCCACTCTATCATGCGTTGCTCTTCCTCACTGATACATACTTCCGAAAGCATCTCCTCAAGTAGCACTGGGGTCGCTTTATCGTAGTCTTCACGGAAAGGTGCCACGAATACCCCGGCCATATCCGCCGCTCCCGGGCTGATGGTCAGATGGTCAGGTCCTTCAGTATAGAAATGATGCGACCTTTTGGCTGCCCTCATGACTACAATGGTACGATATTCCCCATTCTTGACATAGGCATAGAGGTTGAACATCGGCTCCTCTTCGCCCTTGCCCTTGTCGGTGCAGTCAAGCAGCCGATAGAAAAGTTTTGCAAGAGACTTGGAAGTGGTGGCTTTTAGTGCAAAGACCCCATTAGTATACCCTTTGTACCGATAGAGACTCGCGTCTTTCACTGTGGCAAGAGACTCTCCTGGATGGTCAAGAAACACATCCACGGCCTCTTCAAGTGGAAGAGAATGTCTGGGGATAGCCTGAAAATGAAGATGATCAGGTGCAGAAGCACCGGAACTTGGGCCGTTGTAAAATACAAGATAGTCCTTGAACTTGGCAGCGAAATCCAGCATATCAGGGAAATGGTGCCAGATTTCCTGCGGAATATGCTCGTCACGGACAATCACAAGATGTCCCGGGAATATCGGATAAGGGTTGACCTGAATGTGGTAGTTACGTCCCTTACGTCCTTCGAAATTGAGATGAAACTGCTCTTTTGGGCGATTGTCTGCGCAGAGGAAGCACTTGCGTGAGGCTATCGCTTCTGGAGAGGTATCAGCAGTAGAGGAGATTACTCGCTGGGGATTATACTGAATCATGCACTTCTGGGCAAAGACCGTCACTTCTTTGGTCGTAATGGTCTTGAGTGCCCTGAAATTGCGCGAGGCGAGCGGCCACACAGAGAGCTGATCCTTTATGAATTTGTTGAGTTCTTTCATTGTGCTTTAAAGTAAGGCCTGCAGGGTTGCGGCTATTCTCTGGTACTCAGACTCAAAATTCGGAGTAAACTCCTTTTCCAATATTACTCATGATCTCTTCATGAGACCAATACCGTCCGGCAGACACCTCTACCCCATCAGGCTGCGGAGCAAAATCACCCACCGTGGCAAACACGCTGACGAGTTCACGCTCCACATCCGACTCAAACACATAGGTAGTCAGCCATATAGGATTGAAATCGCGAAAATGAAGTTCTTCCCCGGCTTCACGATAGAGGGCTTCGGTCACGCATTCTCCGTATGAAATGTGCCCGCCTACAGCAGTATCCCATTTAAGAGGCAGAAGATCCTTGCTTGCACTGCGCTGCTGGATATAAATCTGACCGGACCTGTTGATAATATGCAGATGCACCACCGGATGAAGCACTTTCGAACCGCTATGGCAATATTTTCTGGAGGCCTGCGCCACCACCAACCCTGTCGGCTCCACTATCGGCAGCATTTCCGACGATGCCGCACCACCGCCATCCCTAACAACAATGGCATTATTGGAAGGATATATCAGTTCAATCATCAATAATTCAATATCTGCAGTTCTTCTGGCGTATACAGTATCGAGTCTATGAGTTCCGGTGCGGCATGCGCAAGTATTATGAACACGCCCAGCGCCACAGCCGCTACCGAGACAATGACCACAGGTGCAATCCACCACCGACTATGCTTTCGCGAAGAAGTAGTCTCTTCTTCAGCTGTCTCGGACGCATCGCTTGACATCATTTCGGGCTCATCGCTTCCAGGTATCACAGGGGCATCGCTTGGCGCCGCCTCAGGCTTCACATCCGATATCAGAATGATGCCCTCCCCCTCAGCCGAAGCCGATTCCTCACTTTCGGCAGCCGCTGGCAGCTCGGTTGTACTTTCTCCTGGCGCCGCGATTGTACTTTCTGTTGGCGCCTCGGTTGCCCTTTCTTCCGGTCCTTCGGTCTCCGCAGCACCAGATTGAAGCACTTCGGGGTTCTGAGGAGTATCATCTGACGGCAGCCCCGCATCTTCATTTGCCCTCTGACGATCCACAAGCCCCTGCATGGCTTCAGCATAGGACAACTTGATATCCACCTCATTAGTCCCGCTATGGAGGTACTTCATGGACACTGGCTGAAGTCCGAACCCGTCCGGGTATATATCAAGGTCCTCATCCGGAACAAAGAAAAAATTATTCTCTCTTGTAGCCCTCAGGCGGCCGAGACCGGGGAAAACGACTGTCTTTCTCTGCATCAGCACCTGCTTCAGCTCCGCAAGGAACTCAGAGATGTATACTCTGGATGCTTCAGCAGAAACGTGGTTAGACTCTGCATAGAAATCCACAAGGAGATCCGACTCCGAGATGCTTGGATGAAACGACAATCTGCGATATGGTGGATTGATGGTGTATCCCTTATCCGAGAACGAAGCCGGAACAACTTCAGCAACGAATGTGCCCAAGCCCAAAAGACCGACCTGATCATGGTCGGTAATGAGTTCTTTTATTATTCGGGACAAAAGATCAATATCCATAACTAAACAGAATCAGAATTCCATAAGGTACACATAACTCTGATTCAATCAGACAAAAATACATAAAAATGCAGTGATATTGAAATTTTATTTCCACTGCGCCTTATTCCTATCAATACACTATCCCAAGTTCTCGATAGTGAACCTCCTCTCATAGTCACAAGACTCTATCTTGTACATAATGCGTCGATTAACGTATACTATATTTTTGTATATTTGCCCCTCAGTAGGGGATATGCGGTGATAATCGTTTCGCAAGCATCGCACATTCTTGATAAACAAATAATTACAACTTTGCGAAACAGATGTATAGATTATGAAAAGGATTGTTTTAATGCTGTGCTCTTTGATATGCACTGCCTTATTTTTCTCATCCTGCAACAAGGAGGGTACGGATGAGACATGGAAGACTATCCCTCAGGAAGAGATAACAAAAGAGAATGGGGATCTGCACTTTAGCGTAAATGGATTCGAGTCAGATAATGGTTCTGTGCAGTTCCTTGCAAAGAGCGCTACGGCTGCTGATGTTATTCTCAACGGGGTTGTTCCTGGATATGACAAGGTGACGATTAATGCATCCCTGACCAAGTACGATGAGAATTCTTATACTTTTAAAGGTGAGACCGCTCTTATGGACGGGCCATCCATCATCACTCTTAAAAGCACAGTTGCGCCCTCTCCGATATATGTAGTATCCATATATGGACTTATTGAAATCGGTGGTCTAGTCAATATCAATATTTTTACATCCCTTTCAGAGGAAAGCAGAGGAGACTTGGTTGGCGACTGGAACATTGACAGAATTGCTCCAATTGTAAATGATGCGCCGACAGAAGGTCCGGTCTGGCTTACATGGACTTTTTCTGATGGGAAGTATTCCAATGCCACCGCTATTGCCCAATATGCCGGGATGCTCCTTGGTGGTATGCTCACAGACTACCTCGATGGGATTTCCCTCATTGAAAATGGCAATATAGCAGCCAATTATTGGAAGTATAATGAAGATGAGGTCGGGGATATCTCAAGCCTTCTGCTCAGGAATATGCCTAAAGTAGATGATTCAGGAAAGAATTATATCTACGGTAATACCCATAACGATCAGTGGCTTACATCTCACGCTTCCAACTATGTATTCTGGTGCATCCGCAATGGGCTTTTCTATGTAATCCCTAATATCGCCAATCTTTCCGATGATGAGGATGGAGACTCTATTGACATGGATTCTCTTACTCAGGCTTTCGTATCTCTTGCAGCAATGGGAGTCGACATCAAAGCTCTGAAAGAACAGATTACGACGATACTGAAGAACGGTATCGCACTGAAATATAAGCATGACGGAGATACACTCAAGCTCTATGTTGACAAAACAATGTGTGACCCATTTGTTAACGCTTTCATCCCCGCTTTGCCTATGCTGGACAAGGCCTTGGAAGAGTTGGCCAAGTCAGAAGACGAAGAGGACCAGGCAACCGTACAGATGATTCAAATGGTATTCTCAGCTCTTGGTATTGAGAAGCCTTCCGACTTCAAGGATATGTGGAACGCCACCAAATCTTTCCAAATAGAACTCAACTTCACAATGTAGAAATCTGAGTCTATAATAAAAAGAATGACATTTAGTCCTTAGGATTAGATGTCATTCTTTTTATTGATTGGGATTCTCTGTCGCCATCGGGATTGTCTAGAATCACCGGAAGACACTGGAAAGCGATCCAAAAGTGCTACGCCAGAAGTTTTTTAACCAAAGAGGAAATGAGCCTGCCCTCTGCAAGTCCTGCGAGCTGTTTGGTAGCAACACCCATAACCTTCCCCATATCAGACGGCTTGGAGGCGCCAAGTTCGGCAATAATTGACTTGAGCCTTTCTTCCACCTCCGCCTCGGAGAGTTGCTTCGGAAGATACTCGCCAAGAACATCAGCCTCCGAAAGTTCATTGTCTGCCAACTCTTTTCTTCCAGCGGCAATGTACTGCTCAGCTGCTTCTTTACGCTGCTTGGCAAGCTTCTGTATAAGTTTAACTATGTCTTCATCAGTGAGTTCCTTGCTTCCTCCCTCGGAAGTCTTAGCAAGAAGAATCGCTGACTTAATGGAGCGGATAGCGTTGAGTCGCACTGCGTCTTTAGCCTTCATCGCCTCCATGAGGTCTTTTTGGATTTTCTGTTCGAGTGCCATAATATTAAATTTTAGTCATTCTTTGTCGTCCACATGCATTTTCCTTTTGGGATAGACCCACCTAAATCTTCCCTTTTGGGGCAGTTCACGGTATTTCCCTTTTTGGCAGCCCTTCTATATTGTCACCTTGCGGCTGTCCAAATGTATTACCTTTATTCATTAGAAATTAAGGAGTTACCCAAAGTAAAAGCGGACAAATCACACCAACGATGATTTGTCCGCTTTGGCTCCCCTTGTAGGACTTGAACCTACGACCCCCTGATTAACAGTCAGGTGCTCTAACCAACTGAGCTAAAGAGGAATTTATGTCTCCCCAAGACTTATCGTTTGGGACTGCAAATATACATCTATTTCTTAAATCAGCAAAACTTTTTTGCACTTTTTTTGAAACACAAGGCGCGATGCCTATGCGGATGTACATATAGATAAAGGGGCGGACTAAAAGGTGATCTTTGATGCCCAGCTGATTCAACAAATGATACCTATTCTCATTATCAAAATTCATAGCCCGCATAACTTTTTTAATGTCAGGAACTTAAAAGCGACTTTTTAGACAGTCTGGGGGGGGCACGTCGGAAATCACATTCGGTACACCAGAAGCCCTTTTTTCGTACGGAACGCATCAGAAATCACCCACCGTACCACGGAAGCCACTCTCCTGTACCGCACTTCGCAATAAAAAGGGACTGTCATTCGCACCGAATCCTCCAGAACTAACTTGGCCCTCGGGCACCATAAACGATGTCTTATTTTTAAGAATTCCACCAACCCGTCTTGGCGATTATACCAAGAATCCTACCACCCTATGCCACGCAACGAAATACGAAGAAAGGTGACTATAAGTTCTTAGACTTATCAGTCACCTTCTCTTAGTAGCGGGGGCTGGACTCGAACCAACGACCTCCGGGTTATGAGCCCGACGAGCTACCACCTGCTCTACCCCGCGATGTTTGAGACCACAAAGGTAAGTATATTTTTTAATATTCCAAAATTATTTTACAATTATGATTTCAATTCGACCTCACTCCCCTACCTTCAGCACACACCCTATATAAGCACAAGCACACTTATTGCCCAATGCTATTCCGCCACACCAGACAGAAACCCTACCATTGAACGGATGTCATCCTTCTGGAAAGATCTCTGCTCTCCGGACCCAAGGCTCTTTATATTGACCACATTAGCCTCTACCTCAGAAGAACCATTGATTGCAAAGAATGGAATATTCTTTCTCTGGGCATAATCAAACTGCTTCTTGAGCTTGCAAGTATCAGGATAAATCTCCACCGGAATGCCATTGTCCCGTAATGCAGCCGCAATAGGCATAAGGTAAGCAAGAGCTGATGAATCCATGTTGGCGAAAAGCAGTTTGGTGGAACTTGAAAGATCTTCTGGGAACTTTCCAAGTCCCTTCAGAACATCGTAGATACGGTCGGCACCGAAACTGATTCCAACCCCAGACATGTCCGGCAGCCCGAAAATACCGGTAAGGTTGTCATATCTTCCGCCTCCACAGATACTGCCGATCTGAAAATCAAGCGCCTTAACCTCAAAGATAGCTCCTGTATAGTAGTTCAGCCCCCTCGCCAGAGACAGATCCATCTCCACAGGGATACCGACCCCAGCACTATGAATATATCCGAACAATTCTTCGAGCTCGTCCAAACCCTTAAGCCCTGCCTCCGAGTCATGCATAAGCGCACGCATTGTACCGAGTTTGTCCTGAGTGCTTCCACTGAGCGTCAGCACCGGCTCAAGTACAGACAAGGATTTCTCATCCAGGCCTTTTGCCCTCAACTCATCCTTTACTGCTTCCAGGCCAATCTTATCAAGCTTGTCAATAGCAACAGTAATGTCCACCACCTTGTCTGGATGCCCGCAGACCTCTGCAAGTCCCGTAAGCACCTTGCGGTTATTGATCTTGAGAAGCACACGGACACCGAGCTTCTCAAACACTTTATCCACAATCTGCACAAGTTCCAACTCACAGAGCTGGCTCCTACTTCCTATAGCATCCACATCACACTGGTAGAACTCACGATACCGTCCTTTCTGAGGACGGTCAGCACGCCACACCGGCTGAATCTGGAAGCGCTTGAACGGAAATGACAACTCGCTCTGATGCTGCACGACATACCTTGCAAAAGGAACGGTAAGGTCATAGCGAAGACCTTTTTCGCACACCTGAGAGGCAAGAGGCTTGCTCATATCCACAGAGGAAAACGCATCTCCAGAATTAAGGATACGGAACAGAAGTTTATCTCCCTCGTCCCCATACTTACCCATCAGAGTGGACAAGTTCTCCATAGCTGGAGTGTCTATCTGAGAGTAACCGTAAGTGCGGAATACAGATCGCACAGTGTCAAATATATAGTTTCTTTCGGCCATCTCCTGCGGACCGAAATCTCTTGTTCCCTTTGGAATTGAAGGTTTTTGTGCCATTTGAATTTGATTTGAGGTACAAAGTTACTATTTTTGTCCCAAATTAGGAACGGGCGGCGAGAAAAGTTCCGCAGGCGTCACTCGCTTCCGATTGAATGACAAATGTTTTCTGCGGAACTTGTGCATTCAGGCATGAAAGAATTTCTCAAAACGACCCTTGCCGTCATCTGCGGTATTCTGGTTACTTCCGTGTTGTTCTTATTCGTAGTGGCAGGGTTTTTCGGTTCATTATTGGC
>ERZ808274.443-NODE-443-length-21192-cov-3.556276_pt1 | contig 21192 bp, 18 predicted proteins | sample MGYA00521277_ERZ808274 | MGnify/ENA primary metagenome ERZ808274 (study PRJEB31516, sample SAMN03275597) | gut metagenome | biome: mammalia-associated habitat; material: feces | host: Papio cynocephalus | place: Kenya | collected 2012-07-28 ... | reverse complement strand
ATACAGACTGATGCCCAGGTGTCATATTTATCTTCTATACTGTCTCCTCTGATTTGTTCATTGTATCCTACACCGTCACGTATGGTAAAGGTTACGTCAAAGGATGTCGAAAATCCGCTATAGCTAGACGACCAAGCGTATCGCTGTTCCCAATGACTGCCATCGCTATAATCATATTGCTGGAAGTTCAGATTGTCTTGATACCATTTCAAAAGTCCTGAAAACGTCGCCTTTCCCGATAGAATCGATATTTTAAGATTTGAAGCATTAATCGCAGCCATTTTTATGGTTCGTTTGAACGTTTGGTATAGGGCGTCATTCACATACTCATAGTGATTTTCTGCTCTATAACTATTACCACTAGACAGCTTGTGGTAATACACATTTTTGTTATTATATGCTATAACTCCAAATAGTGATGTTGCATAACCAATATCTGAAATATATTCGGAATCGTTATATGAGGATTTTTTCATATAGGACGCATAAGGATCACCAATATCATATATAAAATACACAACACTCGGTGCTATGGCTATGACAATTAGTGGTTCCCTACCTTCAAACAGGCTCCATATACCATCCCCACCAGAAGGCACAGAGACAGTTATCGGTCCATATCCGTCTATGTTTTTAGGGACAGTGTAAACTCCATTTTCAGTTATAGTTATTGGTTCTATAACTGCTTCTTTCGTTCCAGATAGCATTATTTGTCCGGCTTCAGAAAACGTCATGAGCTTACCTCCTCAATAGTTCTTTTGAAGTTATATCGTTCATTTCCGCTGCCCTCTGCGGTTATGGTTTCTTTCCACCCATCATAGTAAGCGACGACAGTATTATCGTCAACTTTAACAATTTTCGTTTCCTCGGTTACAAATATTGTTTTGCCATTTTGAATTTCTACTTTAATAGCAGGACAGTGTTTTCTTAACTGGGATATCTTAAATTTCTGTTCAGACACTAGAGTCACCTCCATCGACTTCCTTTGGCATATCAAGTATCAGATTGAAAGAATCGACGTCCATACTAACAATGCCATAGCCTCTCCCCGCAGTAACTTTTTTCCAGAGTTGGTTATTAGTATACATCTTAAGACCGTAATACTGGTCAACAAAAGTTTCTGGCTTCTGTAAATTTGTATCACTAAATGTATATGAATTCATATCTGGTTTAAGCATATTTATACTTATTTCGGTTACTATAAAATCTTTATCAAGATTATGAGGCTCGGATTTAACTCGTACAGCATATCCAAGTTCAAACTCAGACTCGTCGGCATTTAATAAATGCATATCTACAGCTTTCAAAGTGAATTCAACTGCCGGGTTTCCTCCACCCATAGAGAAAACATTCATTGCCGCATTATACAGTGCTATGGGATCAGATATATACTCAAAGTTTATAACTTTATCTATGGCTCCATACTCACTTGTGTTCCCATCAACATGGTATGCACGATCAGCTAACGGAACCTTACTATCTATCTGACTCATTCCATTATCATCGAAGCAATTGGAGTCATCAGCTCCGACAGGGATTATACATCCATATGCACTTTCGGCATTAAGGTATTCTTCGAAATCTAATAGGTTTTTTCCGAATTCAATGGTCTGTGAACATGTACCAAGCGGTAATTTATCGAGGGACATACTTACTCGTGGTCTTCCTCCAGAACCGAATCCACTGAAACCCATCGTGAAATGGTAATTAAGTTCTCCAACTTGGCTCTTTATTTCAGTTAGAACCGAATTGTAACTATCACATCCTTCCACTATTGTACCTGTTTGTAATTCGATAGTGGCCCCAGCAAAGAAGTAGACGTTACGAGAGGCATGTGCACGAGTGTTGTACACTTCCATTATATATGTAATGTGGTCAGCTATGGTTTTCGGAACAATTATATATTCCTCCTCGTCAGGCTGGCCATACTTTGGATTCTTTTCATAGTATCGATAAGGAGCAAGGCAAATATCGTTTAGAAATGCCATACTCCCTTCGCATGTTATTGTTTTACAGTTTAAGAAATTTCTTCTTATCCCGAATACTCTTCCATACCATACCACTTTATCATCGTTCTTTATCATGATATGGGTCTTTATCTTGTGTATGCTAGAATATAAAGGGTGCATCGGAGGTATAGTAAAAGACGCCTCTCCAGCACTATCTATGCGATTTACGAAAGTCGCATCGGTAACCACGTAGCCTTCTTCGACCCTTGTCGGGTCGTAAACTAGCTCGGGTGTTTCATCATTAAGCCCTAGAAAGGCGTATATACTATACATATTTTCACCTCAAAGTGATTTTATCGTTGAGTCCGACCAAGCTCGTTTGTATGGCTCAAGATCGTAACCCAGAGTTATTGTTGAATAGTGGTCGCCAGTATTCCAGTTGCTTATGGTTATTCGGCCTTTGTAATACCAGCTTGGGGAATATAATCCAGTTTCTGAGTCAAGAACTGACTCGTTATCAAGTAAGACTTTCATCATTTTACCGTCTAAGGTATTCATGATGAGTGAGAACATTGTAACCCATGACTGGGTATCATACGGAAACTCTAAGTTAGGTTTCCATCCATTTTGAACCATGAACTCCCAGGTACCAGTGCGATTGGAATACACTGGTTTACCTGAGACTACAGTGGATAGATCTATCTGCCCGTCTGCCCCAGGAAGATCAATTATATTAGTCTTCATAGCTGGGGCATTTACTAACGGGCGAGACATAGGAACTAAATGCCAATCGACCCAAGTATTTATGTTCGTGGTGTCATCGACGAAGTTTAATGAATGGACCCAAGCTGAGTATTTCGTTGTCTTGAGTTCAAACGCCATATTAACTACCTCGTGTCTTTAGTGTGCTTGCTTCTCCCATGCCGCTGGACATAGCCCCTACAAGTGTTCCAGTATCAAGAACTACGCTCATGTTATTCATAGAATTACCGAGAGCAGCAATACTACTGTTTACACTAGATCCAAGGCTGTTTATTGCTGGATTGGGATTAATAGAGTCGAGTTTGCTGGAGATAGTGGTGCTCATGCTGTTGATTGCTGTAACAACAGATACATCAGACGAATCTACAGTCATAGCGGTATTCATGAGATAACTTGGTGTCTGCATTCCCATGGTAGCCTGCCACTGTGCTACGCCAGAATCAACCATACTCATATCGAGAACTGGTGTTATTGTAGGCTGTAAATTCATTCGATTTTGAATTGCTGAGGTAAGCTCGTTAAGAGTGGTATCAAAAGATGTGACATTTACCATATCGTCAGTATCGAATGAGAAGTCCTTAAGAACCTCACCAGTAAGTAACGAGGTATAAGCACGAAGTCTCTCAAGAAATCCTTGAATAAGACCATCTGCAAGATAGTAACCAACCTCTTCCTTCATAACCTTCGAAGGAGAATGGATACCAAACACATCTTTGAGCTCCTGGGTTATCTTTTCTCCACTAGAACCTATAGTTGCAAGTGAGGATTCTGTAGCGTCACTAAATCCCTCGGTTAAACCTAAGATAATATTTTCGCCGATGCCCTTTGCTGAGTCTGGTATTTCGTTCCATTTATTGATTATGGAGTTTACATAATCGAGATTTGCCTGTTCGAGTTCATCACCGTAGAATGTCTTGGCTACTTTTTTACCAGCTTCCTGATAGATGTCATACTGGGCTTCCATCATCTTTCGCTCGTCAGTAGACATATTATTGATATAATCTGCTATGGCCGCGGCTTTCTTGATATCTTTCTCTCCAGCAAGCATATCAAGAACTGACTGACTTACACCCTTCTTCTTGAGCTTTTCAACGGTAGAGTTATAGTTAGTAAGAGCAACAGTCTGTTCTTTAAAGGCTTCACCGTATTCAATAGCGGCAATATCATCGTCCTTCTTGACCTCGTGATTACTCTTCCACTTCTCCATTTCCTTGTTAGCTTCTTCGAGTTGCTTCTGAACTTGCTTTACCTCTCTAGATTCCTCACCGTAACGTTTAGCCATACGAGCTCGTTTCTTAGTAAGTTTATCTATTTTATCGGTATACTTAGCAAGTGCATTAGCATACCCTTCTTCGGTATTCTCCTCATGCTCTTTCTTGAACTTTTCAAGTTCCTTAGTAGCAGTCTCGAGATTCTTGGCATTCTCCTTAACAAGGATATTCTCTTCTCCATATTTAGTCTTGAGTTCTTCCTGTTTCTCGGTTAACTCATCGACTCTATCCTGTCTTTCCTTTAACTGTTCATCGTAGATGTCTTTATTTGTTTTGACAGTAAACGCAGATTCCATGCTTTGTACATAGTTACTCTGCATTGTATCCATCTTACTTTGGATGTCTTTGATGTTATCCTCGTAGGTCTTGTTTATCTCTTTAAACTCGTCCTCGAGGTACTTCTTCATCTGTTCCTGACCATAAGCAATTATACCAGCCTGCTCCGAGGTATATTTCTTAAGCAAATCAGTATACTGCTTATCGTATTCAGATTGTGATATTCGTCCTTCTTTATATGCTTCGAAGAACTCATCAAACTCAGATTTTGCAGTATCGAGTAAAGAGTTAAATGAGTAGCCTTTGACATCTTTATTCAGATCCTTGAAGTATTTTGAGATATCTGAGTTACTTACATCAAAGCCACCTCCGAGAAGATTATCCAGATCAAAGCCAAGACTATTGAGTATTCCTTGAGTATCTCCAGATAAGATTCCGCTGAATACGCCTTTAGCTTTATCGATCCATACTTTTCCCGTATCAACTGCTTTGTTAACAGTGTCTTCTACCCAATTGCTTGCACCATCTGTGTCAGCATTTTCAACGACATCCCCAGCAGCAGTAATTACGCCCTCAGCAAACTCAGTACCGGCGTTAGAACCAGCACGTGCCATACTTCCTTGTACAGTAGCACTTCCAGATCCATTACCTGGGGTAGTAAATGCTTCGGTAAGTAATTCACCTATATTAAGTTGCCTCTTGAATGCAAGTAAGACGAGTGAACCAAGCTGGGTCATTGCATCAGTAGCTTCGCCGACATTATCATTAACACCAGAAGCGAATCCTTTTACACACTGATATCCGTAAGATAAGAACTTTACTGACTTCTGATCAGTACCGGATATACCGAGACAATCACGAAACTTAGCAAGGATTGAATTACCTACTTTGTAGGTTGCTGACAGTACTTGTTCATCGTTGTCAATGCCTTCTGCTATGCCATCGAACATGTCTTTGGCAAGATTTGCGAACGATTTCTTTAACAATCCGAGAGATATAGATGAAGAAGCGTCCTTTATATCCCGAACTGTATTTAGGAGGGTATCAATTCGTGTGGTATACTTTGATATTGCGGCATCATCGATAACATTTACAGCATCAAAAGCTTTTGGTATCTCAGACAAATATGTCCTGAGACGGACCATATCGCTATAAGTGCTATCAGTCATTGTGTTACCAAGTGTATCAAGATCAGCGCCAAGTATTGTACGGAAACTTTCTATGTTGGCGGTTATATTGTCCCAGTTTATCGAGGATTCACTAGCAAATCCTGCAGTCTTAAGATCGACCACTGCCTTGGACAAGTAGGTAGTAGCAGTTGCTGCTTTTAAGACTCTATCAGGATCTATGTTTTTTATACTATCATCAAATTGTTTCAGTGCGGCTCCATAGGTAGATAACCCAGCATATATTATTTCCCAATATCCGCTCGTTGGGTATTTGTTCACATCTCCGTAAGCTTCGGAAAGTTTACTAGTAACTGAGCAACCTAAATCTATATTATCCGATGAAACACTATTTAAATAGTATGAGAACATAGATAATGCTTTACCATATGTGGATAATCCATACTGGAATTTGTCCCAGTCGTTTTCTCCAACAAGGCTTGCTATAAGACCACCAGAATTTGGAATCTCCTTGGCTGCTTTTGCAAGGGCTGTGGTAGCATAAGCTCCCTTATCAATGTTATCAGTATTTACGCCGACAACACTATCGGAGAATTTAGTAAGGGCTTCACCCATTTCAGGCATGTCTGTCTTAAATTTACTCCAGGTGTTATCACCGATCCATTCGGCTAGTAAACCTCCTGAATTTGGGATACTTTCCTCTGCCTCAGCCAGTATAGTAATACATTTAGCTCCTTTAGTTAGTCCATCTTGATCGACATCTATACAAGAAGTTGAGAATGCCACCATAGCCTCACCTAGAGCAGATAAACCTGAGCCAAAATTGGTCCAACTGGTTTCACCAGTAAACCAGTTCTTCAGACCGCCTTCTGTCGGTATGTCTTTGGAAGCTGTAGCAAGTGCTTCTATAGCGTCGCATCCTAACTCAAGACCTGATGAGTTGAGTCCAGTGCATGCTTCAGAGAAGGATACTAGTGATGGCATGAATGCATCCATGTTTGCTGTTATTTTTTCATACATTTCAGCATTCTTTTTAGCGTCCTTGATTTTGAATTTTCCAGCGAACAGTTTTCCGAGTACTTCAACAAGGTTTCCTACATTTTCTACTTTGCTAGAATCTATATCTTCAAGACCGGAAAGGAAATACTGCATATTTTCCATAAATGTGCTAAGAGTATTTCCTATTTCTGGTAATCCTGAAACAGAACCGACAAAGAATTCCGATATCATATTACCAAGGGCATAACCTATGCTACCTAGGGTGTCTATAGCTTCAGTTATATAGTCCACCCCACCCATGAGAGTCATTCCATAGTGAAGCTCGCCAATTATAGTAAGAAGTCCGTATGCTCCTGCTATAAATATAGCTAAAGCTGCGAGGCCAATTAGTGCTCCTTGTAAACCACCGGAGATCTTACCTGCCCATGATACTAACACAAGTGCTCCACTCATAGCCACAAGAAGTATAGATAGACTACCAATAGTCTCTATAGCGACATCTATATGACCAGCATTCTGTAAAGCCGATATAGCGATAACAATACCACCTAATAAAGCAACAATGCCAGTAATAGCAAATACTTGTCCTATTGTAGCTGCGGCTATGGTACCGGTACTACCTATAAGACTAAATAATGCTCCGAATGCTATCATAACTCCGCTTAATGAAAGGGCGGCGGCGAGTAATTTATTGCTGTCTATGAGATCTGAAGATAATACAGCCAATGACGCAGCCATTATAGTAAATACAGCGCCAATAGCAATTATAGCACCTTTAGAATCTTTGGCGTATACTGATACAATCATCATACCGCCAAAGAGCAATCCGATACCTTTTATGACATTCATAGCTTTATCAATAGTGGATTGTTCTATGAATCCTAAAGTCACTATAACTCCAGTCATAACAAGCATCGCTCCTGAAGCGGCGAGAAGCATGACTCCACCTTTGTGAGCAAATTCACCGGCCAACTTAGAAGCTACCATCATTGCTGAGAATATCGCACCTACTATGAATACTGCACCAAGACCTTTTGTTAGTTTTCTTGTATCTATACTTCCGAGCATTTGTATAGTCAATGGGAGGAGGGCCATAGCTGAGGCTATACCAACCATCGCTATTCCGGCTTTAGATACATGTTCACTTATTTCTCCGGCTAAAGATCCAAGTATTTTGCTTATTACTCCAGTAATGATAATTATGGACCCAAGTGACTTTAACCATTTCTTAGTGTCACTAACTTGCGGAATGTCATTAAGCATTTTATACAGGATATACATTGCACCTGATATTGCTAATACGGCAATACCAGCACTGGCATCTACATCCTTTACCGCTCTAGCAACCAGTACTACAGCACTCATAGTACCAAGTAACTGTATTGCAACTTCCGGACGCATAACAGCATCAACTTTTGATAATGCTTCCATCGCCTTAGCAAATACGAATAGGAATCCTGCGAATGTCAATAAGAAAGGCCCAACTTGTTTAAGGTTTACACCTATAGTCACGCCAGCAAATTTAACATTGGCTCCGAGAACAGCAACAGCAAGACTTAATCCGACCATTGAAATAGCCATAAGTCCAATCATCTCTATGAATTCGCCAATAGTAATATTCGCATCACGTAGAGTGGTTAGAGTTGTCGTAATTATCTTAGATACCATTGCTATGGAGACGGCAATACCAACAAGAGAGGCAAAAGCACCGGTCATAGATGCTGAAGATTTGTTTATAATAGCTGCCACAGCGGCCATTGACGCTATAGAAGCTAACGCTACAGCAAGCATCAGTATAGTTCGTCCAAAGTCTTCTTTCTTTATTGCTGCAAGAAGGGTCATGGATAAAGCAAGAACGCCCACTGCAGCCGCTATTTCGAGAAGAGCTTCAGCTTTAGTCTTTAAAGCTTCCGCTTTGAGAACGTTAGAGAATTGCCCGATGGCTCCTTTAACTTTATTCAGTATTCCAGTGACAGGTTCAAACTTGTCAGCAAGGGCTCCTAGATTACTGGTTATCGTATCCGTTATTTTGAGAACGAATGCTGTATTGAATACTGACAGAACGACGCCCCAGTTGAGACTTGAAAATGTTTTCTTTATAGCATCGATCCATACTTTTGATTCATCAATGAAACCAGAGAATATTCCTTTAAGACCATTAAAAGCCTTAGATACTCCGTTAACTACTTTAGTTTTCAGATAATCTACAAAACCGGTAAAAGATATATCAACGCCTTCAATTTCGTTTTTAACAGCTTCATTTAGGTCTGAGAATACGCCAGAAAATTCACTAAGATCAATATGGCCAGTGGTCTTAAGATGTTCGATGAGATTAGAAAATGCAGTCTTTATCTTACTGAAGTCAATGTTAAGAGATGTGGGTAACTTTTTAAAGCCATTTTGAATTCTTGTAACTATGCCTTCTATCGATGAAACCCCGTCAAAGTTTGTAATAAAAGACTTTACCTGATCAACAACGTATTTAACTTTATCTTTTAGTCCAGTTAATCCGTTCTGTACAGCATTAGTGTCTTTAAGCCACTGACGGAATTTTACGATAGCATCACCGATTTTAGCAGTCAAATCGAATATGCTTTTTACGTCAATATTTACGTTCTGACCAAGAAGCTTAAAAGCATATGATACAGTTCCGCCAACTACGTCTCCAATTATTCCGAGTATAGAGAACAATCCACTGAAAGTTCTTTCCAGTTGATCTGAATACTTTTCCACTTCCTTAAATTTCTTTGATATGTTATCAATAACTTTAAGGAATTTCTTAATTGGAGCGGCCGACGGTTTAAATGTGTCGTTAAATGCTTTCTTGATAGAGTTTGTTATCGTTAAGATTCCGCTAAGGGTGTTACGTATTGTATCAATAAGCATGTCTCTACCGCTAGGCATAGACATATCACTTATCATTTGCCTTACGGCAGAGTCTGGATCTTTGGATTCTTCTGCTAATCTCTGGTATGCTTGAATCTGTTCCTCAGTGAGTCCAAGATTCTTTATCATCGATGTGTCAAGCTTAGAAAGATCAAGAGTAGCTCCGTCCCAGCATTTATTCACCTGTGCCTGGACCTCGGCATAGTCATAGTTTGCTGCTGTGAGTTCTTTTACTCTCTTGGCACCATTACCATAATCACCACGAACAACATCGGTTACAACTTTCTGATATTCTTCCATGGACATGGTAGCTGTTCCTACACCGTTAGCCATATCTTCGAATGCTTTAGTTATGTCAGTATCTTTGAGCCATCCTCGAGAAAGTGTCTGTTCGAAACTTCCATCTTTCTCAATCCATTCGTCAATGGCTATCCCTGATTCCTTAGCATTCTTTATAAGAATTTCCTTGAACTGATCGACTGACAATCCAGCATCGGTTAATGTTGTTGAAAGCTGCTCCCAACTAGAACCCATGGCTTCGGCAACGATTGCGTTACGAGACTCGGCCGATTCGTTTATAAGACCAGAGAACAGATCCGAGAACTCAGTAAAGAGTTTTTTAGCGGCTTCGAAATCTCCGATAATAAGATTCCAGGTTTGTGTCCAACCAGACTGTGCGGCTTCTTTAAGAGTGTCCATTAACTGGGAGAATGTCTTTACTTTAGTAGCGGCATCCTGAGCAGTTGTAGACATATTAAGAAGCTGGTAGGCCTGATCTTCAGTAACCTTACCTGTATTAGCAAGCTCTTTTGCGAGTTTACGCATCTCAGTGGTCATATCAGCAGAATCCGCGGCAGCCTGGTGTGCCTTAGATATATAGTCCTTTGATATTCCCGTAAGATTAGCAAGATATTCATCTGCTCCGGTAACAGTCATCTTACGAAGGGTTGTTGTAAGGATTTCGGAAGTAATCCAACCTTCTTTAAGAGATTCACGGAATGTGCCTGCTTTGTCTATTATAGAATCAACTGCCACACCGTATTCTTTAGCAGTCTGTTTCAGGGCATTTTGAAATACTTCACCGCCCATACCAGCATTCACGACAGAGTTCCAGTCCTGAAGTTTAAGAGAACCAGCAGACAATGCCTGCGAAAGCTGATACATGGCTACAGAAGCCTGCTGAGAAGTTGAACCAGAAACCGCAGCAAGGTTAGCAATACCTTGAATAGCAGAAGTAGCGTCTTCCAGTCCAACACCAGCGGCGGTGAATGTGCCGATATTCTTAGTCATCTGTGTAAAGTTATAGATGGTAAGATCGGCGTAATGGTTTAACTCGTTAAGAGCCTTATTTACGTCATCAAGTGTAGACCCCTTTGACTGAGTATTAGCCAAAATGGTCTGTACTGCATCCATCTGTGTTTCATACTCCTCGAAACCGGATTTTATAGGATCAATAGTGAACGCCTTAGCAGTATTAGACGCAATATCGAGGAGCTTGTTATTTATTTTTGTATAGAAATTCCATACGAAGTTGTCGAGCATGGTGAATTTATTGTAAACTCCCATTACGGCGTCTTCGATAGGTTTCATTGTAAACTTAACTATTGTACGGTTAAGTTCTTCAAGGCCTTCCCCGGCCTTCTTGAAACTGAGTTTCTCTTTTAACTTATCAAGAGTAGAAAGAGACTGTTGTGCGTTCTTTTCGAAGTTACTATTGTCAAACTGTAACTCAACAACGCGCTGGTCAACACTGGTACTCATTTAGTAACCTCCTTCCAGCATTTATCGACTATCTCGTCGAAAACAGGTTTTATAGCTGGGTTTATATAGTCGATTCCTTCAACCCAACCACCATTACGTGTTGCATGACCGTATTGTAGTATGACCGCAATTGGAACGTAGTTCTCGATGTGAGAGTTGTTGAATACGAGCTTAACACATCCGTCAGTTCTGATTATCTCGTAACTCCATGAATTAGCGGTTTCTCCAGTATCTATGGGAGTAGCTGAAGAAAGTGCGTCTACTCCCATTCTACCGTATTTATCGAGAGTACTAAATAATAACCGGTTTTTAACACTTTCAAGATACTGAAATGTTTTTCGGAATTGACCTTTGCTAACCATTTTTATCATTAGTACTCTCCTTTCATTTAATGTTTCTTCCTGCGTGTAGCGTTTAACATCCTTTGATATTCAAGTGCCTCATTCTTCCCCATCTTTTTCTGAGGCTGTCCTTTTATCTGACATACTTCAATTAATGTCATTAATCGATTTATATGCCATTCTTCGAACTCTACAGGGATATTGTTAGCGATCATCAGCTGGTAGATTTCTTCGTTGGTTATCTTTTTAGTTGGCTTACGATTACTATCTCCCATTTTAGAAATAACCGTAGCCGTCATTGGATCGTTCATATATTCCTGTATTGTGAATATGTCATTCTGGGTTAGTCTTTCATAACTACCATCTGGAATTTCTTCTGGATTCAGCGTCATACATTTGATGTAATATATTGTTTCTTCCATAGAGCGCTGCTCATTAAGTGGGTCAATATACGCCTTATGAAATTTAGATTCCCATTTTGAAATTGACACAAGGCTGTGTTCAAGTTTAAGAATTACTTCCGGATAGTATAAGAATTCATTGGATCGTTCGTCAAACACTTCGCCATTAGAAGCTGGCAAGATAACAGTAAGCATTTATGTAGCGGATGTCATCTGTATAGCGGGAGCGGAAACCTCCATATTGGGAATGATGCCTCTGATGAACTCTGTAGCTTTCTTGTCATCAGATGCGAGCTCCATGAAAAGAATGCTGTATGCTTCGGTCTCCGCAAAAGAATCGAAAAGAAGTCTACCATTTTCGTCCTTCTTGCAGAATCTTCTTCCATCAGGGGAGATCTCACCATAGGAACGGCGAATGAGATCTTTGAATATATCAACAAGCTTCACAGTATCCTGTGTAGCAATGATCTTTTCGATAAGTTTGGTAATACCGCCAGACTCAGAGCATTCAAACTCAACGGTTTCTGCCTGAGAGAGGTGGAAGCAAAATGTTTCTGTTCTGGAAATGCCATTGAAATCGGTATAGGTTATTGTTCTTTTAATCATTGTAAATTCTCCTTTACATGCTTGTATAAATGTATATAGGGCACCTAGATACCGCATTGTCCTAGATGCCCCTCAACATTTAGTTGGTTAGGTGGTAAGATTGTTTATTGACGTGTTATTAGCCAGCGAGGGCTGTTTCGCAAATTGTCTTCACCTCGTCAGGAAGAGGAAGACGTGCTTCAGTAGAAGTGTCACCGTAAAGTACCTTCTCAAGCGCAGCAAGAGCCTTAGGATCGATCTTGGTAGAGTCAATTGTGAGTACAGAAGTAGGCTTATGACCTGTTACAGAAACAGGAGTAGAAGATACTTCCCAAGACAGTGTTGCCGCTTCAGGAGAGTCATTGATTGTTGAATGGCTTCTCTCAGAAGGTGATGCAGTAAGTCCATAGATAAGATGAAGCTTATAGCCGTGATCAGTACCATTGGTATCATTACCAATCTGTGATCTGTAGCAGAAGCCGAACATCTTACGAACCTGCTGACCGATAGATACGCCGTCAAGAAGAGATGATGTACCATCACACTCGTCGAACTCCTCAGGAGACTGGTAAGCCTCGATAGTAGCTCCGAACTCTTCTGCAGCTCTGATATCAAGATACTTGATATCATCAGCGTAAAGCTTAGTAGCATCTGCACCCGAGGGGCTCTCGGAAACAGAAGTAAGACCGGACCAAGCTACACCCTTATTATAAGGGGTTTCAGCTGATCCGAAAGGATAAAGTACTCCCTTAGAGACACCAGTTTCATACAGGTGTTCACCGGTCTTATCCCACTCAAGAACTGCCATAATTGTTTCCTCCTTAATTAAAAGTAGATTTTAAACACATCGTGGTAGAGTCCATCTGCACGATAATGCCTATCAAACCGGCTCATCGGTAAATGAACCAATTTTTCGAATGTTGGGTCATCGGGTTTCTTTGATACAAGTGTAACAAGATATCCGATGCTTGTACTATAAGTACGATTATCAGCTGGGTCTTTATGTACCGTTGTTATATCATATATTATTGCTGGGTACTTCATCCTTACACCAGCTGGAGCTTGATAGTAGACATTAGTGGAACCTAAAGTTTCTTCCAGTATTTTTTGGAAGTCGGCTCGTTTACGCATGGTATTCGCCGCCTATTGTCAGATTCATTCTGGGTGGGTCCACATCAATGTCATTAACTAGCCATTTCACGCCCATGTATATAATATACCGAATAGCGGTTATATTTTGGTTTAGATATGGATCAGCTATTATGCTAATTTCATTAGATATGTCCGTATCAGAATTTATACGGTCATTATTTAGGTGACGTATACGGTTCCTATACACATCACCATAATAATGCCGTTCTTCAATGACTTCTTCCCATATTCCAGGTTCGGTCTGAATCTGAGTGGCGAATCCAATCATTCCGCTGAATTTCGCCATTTTGAATCTCCTTATCAGCCGCCGTCAGTCTGATCGTCATCCGTGGTAGACTTCTCAGCTTCGAGAGTGAGTGCGATTGCACTGTAAGGCTTGATAAGTGCACCGCTGCAACGAGTTTCGATAAGATACTTCTGCTTGTTGTAATCAATATCGAAATCGTCGAACATGTTAATAGCACCGCCCTTATCTGCGCCGACATTATAATCAGAAAGATTTACGATAATACCCAGGAGCTCACGATCTTCAGCACCCTTAGCACCTTCCATAACAGGAACAGTTACGATATCCTTAACTCTGATCTTTCTTGCAAGAGCAGCGACATCAGGATAAAGTGCGCGGCCGATAGCATCCTCGATAAGCAGCATGTCAGTAAGCATATCTTCAGTAGTAAAGAGTGTGGGTTCGCCGGAGCCCTTATAGTCCTTACGTGCCTTGATAGCCGTGGTGATGAACGCCTTAGCAGTATCTGTTCTGGAAACGATCTTCTGAATAGTGTAGAGTTCGGCATCAGTAGCAATGGGACGAATATGAGAAGAACTGATCTTATCGTCAGAATCAGGGAGTCTTCCATCACCAATAAGGTAAGCTCTTGCGAGTTCCTCGTCAAGCATCATTCTCATCTCGGACTTGAGCCATGCGATAACGTCAAACGATGTTATGTCGATGACGTCATCACGATCCATGGACTGCTTCTTGTATACAGTCTGAGGATCAGTTGTTCTCTTCAGGAGAGTAAATACTTCCTCCTTCTTGAGCTTGCCCTTTATGTAACCTCTTGCACGAGCTTCGTCGCCAGTGATATTGGCGAACATAGATTTAATTCGGCTGAAAGGTGTATGATGAACACCATTCATTACCTTCTGAACCCAGCCAGTATCCCTCTTGATGAATTCAGGAGGTGTGTTCAGGGACTTATAGTCGGGGAAGAGGTAATCAACCTGTGTAATACCGTGAGCGATGGCAGACTTCTTGAGAGAGCCATACATTCCCTCAGCATCGCCGACAATCTGTCCGAAATCGGCATGAGAAAGCGTGCTGTCCTGAGTATCAGGTGTCTGATCAAAGATATTGTGTGTAGACATTTCGAAATCCTCCGTTTCGTTATAGTCGTCGCTGTGTTTTACATCATCCGAATCAGAAGTGTCATCCTCATCATCGTCTGAATTTTCGATCTTTTCAGCAAGAAGAATTGATACAGCATCCATCTGTTCATCAGTAAGTGTACTGAGAACTTCAGCCACAGTCTTCTTACCATCATTCTCGCCGGAATGGGCTATGCATCCAAGCTTGATCGGCTCATTGAAGAGTATTGTTCCCTCTTCACCGAGATCGGCACCGTGACTGAGTACAGTATCAATTACTGCTCCGGGATTGGCACCAACGGTCACAAGGCTTACTTCAATAATATCTCCATGGACCACGTCCATTCCGACCTGCTGAATATCTCGAGCATATATAGACATTGCTCGGATATCACCATTCTTGACTGCTTCTTTCGCGGCAAGTCCATTAGGTGTTTCATTGAACTTTCCGTATGCGTAAACGCCGTCATTTCTGTTTTCAAGATATGCGTGACCGAGAACATTACCGATGTTATCGTGATTATGTCCCCACATAAGAGGAACTTCACGACCGTCATTGGTGGCAAATGCATTATGTCGAATTGTCCGACCGTCTTTACATTTTACATCGTTCTTAGTAGCATATCCATGAAAATCAGCATCTTCAAGATTAAAACTGCATGGCATTTTGAATTTACCTCCATAGTGTATTTAACGTACGGCTTTGAAGTTGCTAAGTGCGTTAGCCAGAGAATCTTCAACGACCCCAACTGTATCGTAGCTAACTGACAGGTTATCAAACCGGCTATTGATACTGTTAGAGGCTTTATTCATTCGTGCTCTGAGTGCACTTTTCTGAATATCAGACATATTACTGGATTCTATAGCATCTTCGATAGATCTCGCCTCTGATTCCAGTGATGTCATCTTGGTTGCAGCGGACTTTACATTAGCCTGAGCCGTTTTTAAAGCTGTTACTCCAGTATTTATCTGATTAGCTGCTTTCTGTATCTGATCGACAATCGAAGCCGCTTTATTTTCCACCTGCTGAATTCGAGACATGAATCGTTCATATCCGTTCACTGTCGAACCAGAGCCCTGCTTAAATCTGTCGATCGTTCCGGCATGTGCAATTACTGCTCTTGACGATCCACTACCTTTATAAGTAAGCCAATCATTCATTGTTATCGTCCTCCTTGTTTAGATTTATAGGGGTTGTCTGTTTCATTTCCTCTGACGATTTGTTAAGGTTCTTGTTACGGAGTTCATCGGCATCAGGATCGTCAGACGGCTTAAGACCTATGATCTGACGGATCTCGTTGGATGTAACTATCTCGTTACGAGTAAGCTTATCAGCAAGATCTGGGAGTGCAGTTACAGGAACAAGCTTAAATGGATTTCGGAAGAACATTATCTTCTGATGTTGGGTTCTTGCTGTCTTCGACAGGAACTTTCGTGTAAGCTCATCCGAAATGGCACACAGCCAAGGTTCAATTATTCGACTATAATAGTTAGTCATTGTTGCTTCATCAGCCGTTCCATTGAGAATCTCGGTAGTAACACCAAGCTGTGAGTAGAACATATTTGTAAGATATTCAACCTGAGATTGGAGATTATTCTCGATCGGGCGGTTCAACTGAGTTATTTTCTCGGTTCCGTCCGTATAAGCGATTCCGTATTTACTACCTGAGAGTTGCATCTCTATGTCTTTACGTCTCTTTTCTGCCTGCTGCTTTCTTGACTCAGATCTTATAACATATGGAAGCTGTATTATAAGATCCAGTTTTCCAGAAGAACTCTGCTCATCGATGGTATCAAGCAAACTTAACTTTCGCATGAGTCTACTCATCGTAGAGTTTGGCTCGTTCATGATCGCCCACATTGGGTTCTGAATGAGAGCGACTGCTGATTTAGGTAACACTATCTCATGATGCTGTCCGTCGCGATCGTCATACAAATCGACCCGTACGTGGCGAGGCATCCATGCAGTTACCCGTCCAACACGCAAAGCACAGACGTCGTAAGAGGAAGTATATTCAGGATTTGCCGTAGTATATACAGGCACAACTGCAGCCACTCCATTTGCAAATCCGCTGAGGACTATATCCTGGAGAAAATCCCGGGGTATCTGATCGACATTTGCCTCTTGGGTGAGACAGTAGTTTAACTGTGAGTCAACCTCTTCTGAGAATCTACCATTTTCATCGACCTTTACGTGTTTAAAGTCAACTGTTGCAACGTCCATGGCAATTTTGTTGTATGCTGCCATTATTGTAGTTTTCTCAGATCCAGGATAGAATATTGGCTTGTTGGACTGATAGGATGTCGTGTACCCGTAATCATAGGCTTCAGTAGGAGCCCTTGACATGAACGCATTCCACGCATATTTAGCGCGTTGAATTAGTCCCATTTTGAATTTACCTCCTGATTTGGTTAGACGCACTTACAGAAGCTATTTCTGCAATAGCTGGAGCATTACTGTATATATTTTCAATCATTCGATACACAGGTCCAATAATTGCATTGTTTCTGATCTTATTCGCCAGCTTATCATATTCTGCTTTAGCTTCATTAAACACTTTATCTATGTTCTTTTTAGCTTTCGCAGCTTCACTTTTATAACGATCATACTGAGCCTTGTTGCTCTTGTATGACGTTATATAGAGAGGATTATTACAAAGTTTTGCATACTTGTTGGCTTCAGAAATATATTTGTTGTATGCATCGTTATGAGCATTTATAAGATTTGCATAGGCGGTCATCTGTTTACCTATTTTACTCATATCGTAAGGTAGGGTCACAACATCTCCGACTTCTTTAACCACTTTATCCGCAGTAGATCTGACCATTGATGAAAACTGTCCATGAGCTATTGTTTCGCCCATATAAGCTCGAGAAGATCCACTACCCTTATAGGTTAACCAATCATTCATTATTATCACCTCTTATATTAAAATGCATCTCGATTGTGTTTGAACACTACGAACGCATCCATCATAGCTGCAACAGGGTCAATCTTCATATCTTTACGAGATTTCATGAGCTTTCGGTTACCGTTCGTATCTTCAAGAGTTATACAATTACCCATGGCAAAAGACATTATAGACTGGTCAAACAGCAGGAGTCGTTCCTCAGAGAGATGCTTTAACTCACCTAAAGGAACTGATTCCGTCTTGGCTCCTTGAATAACTTTTTCAACACCATATTCGCCGTTCTCGACCACCCATCTATTTACGAACTCAAGTGCGTTATAAGGGTCATATCCGAAACATCTCACATCGTACCCAGATTGTTCAATGAACTGATCCAGATCTGTGTATACGTCGTTCATATCAAGCATGCTTCCTGGCATTACGATTAATGATCCTTCGTTTATAAACTCTTGATATTTATTGCGCATGGCCAACGGCAACTTACGCAAAGCGAATTCGTGTATATACGCTCGAACTTTTATACCGAACGCCTCTCTCGAAACTGGAAATAGGAATGTGAAAGCACAGAAATCATCTCCGAGTGAAAGGTCACCACCCATTGCACATGGCATACCCCAAAATTCTCTATGAGGGTGTGCAAGTGTCTCTTCATATGTAAAGAAGTATGTATAACCTTCCATCGGTATACCGAATCTCTTAGCAAGTATATCGTTTCTTGTGGCAGGAGCCTTCTCTGCTCGCTCAACGTCGAGTTGATATGCCTCATATGAAACCGTCTTTCCTAGATTCGGTTGTGCCTTTATCCACATTCTTGGATTTCCGACTTCTTCAATGAAGTCAAGTCTGTACCACCATATGCTCACATGGGGATTGATATACTCTCCCTTAAGTATATCCATAAGCTCCATTTTGATTGTGTCACCGGGGCCATTTCGTACTGTACCTTCCGAACTAACAGCAACGATGAGATAATCGTCATTCTTCGATGCTCCTTGTTCAAGGGCGCCTATGACGTCTTCTCTTATATCACCGGAGAGCCACTCGTCCACTGTATTTATTCGGCTGTTAAGTCCCTGAAGCTTATCAATAGTCATTGGACGTATTTCGACAATTGACCCTGTGACAAAGTTCTCAATACCTTTCTTGGTACAGGCCAAGTGACATTGATTAGCTATATTACCTTTTGTGTTATGCACCGATCCGTCTGTAAGAAATTGGAACAACGGACCTCGTGACCTGGTTATAGCGACTTTCATAGGAAGAGTTACTTCTTCTGCTTGTCGCATTGTGGGTGCGGTGTGAACGCCACGTGTTGTGGAGGTATCAACATTCAGATAATAATTCTGTATATACGACTCGTATTGGGATTTAGCCGCTCCTCGTCCAACTATAAGATACTGTTTGTTAGTCAGCCGCTTTTTTATCCTACGATTTTCAAAGTGTCCGTCAGACCCGTTCTCTCCAGGAACGTATACACTTTTGTCTACAAAATAATACCATCCGAATACTTCTTCTCCCCAGAGCTTGAAAGAATCAAGTAGGTGTAGATCGGATCCATCGGTAAGGGTCAGCTCAGATTCACAGAAATCTATCCATCCTTCTACCATGTAATCACTATAATATATGTTAGGATTTCGTATTAAATCGTCAATGCGATTCATCTCCATCTCAACTAAGTGATTTATAGGTATATCCCCTCGTATTACGGCATCTCGGAATTGACCGTAATATTTGGGAGTGGCTGTATTAGACAGCATTACTTATCTTTCTGTCCTTTACGTGGATTTACGATTTCAATGAGACGTCCATGTTCATCACGTTGATTAGCAGCTTTGTTTATTGCTGTTCCGAGAACATAGGTTAATCCCTGAGTACCGATATTGTCCATGGATTTCTCAAGTATACCTTTTCCGACCTTAAAACTCCAGTCCCTGAACTTATGGTCTTTGGGGGCAGGTGTTGGTTCTTTTGGCATCAGCTGCTGAAGAGTCTGTTCCAGCCTTAACCTATTTATGGCGGCTTGTAATTCTTCATCGGTCATCTCAGATATGGATTTTGGTTTCTGAGGCTTTATGTAGGGATCTTTACCTTTCTTTATCTTCCTTATCTGACCTTTAGATAAACCTTGATAGGGGCGCTCTCCTGATCCGAATTTATAACGTCCAGATCTACGTTTTACGCCTATATGCTCAAGGTATGCTTCAGCCATTGCAAGTCCATCTGCTGATATAGAATTAGATTCAAGCATATCAGATGTCATCGTTATCCTCCTCTCCATCAGAAGTTGGTTTGTAATCGACATACGAGTTTATTCGCCATTCGTCTTCCGCTATTATTTGTACAAGGGCATCCATAGCAGACGAACCAGCCGGAGGATCAAACTTAAGTTTGACTTTTGCTCCCACATAGCTAATTACAAAACTTAGCAGTATCGGATCGCTGATGTATGATCCCCATACTGGTTTGTTGTCCATTATAGGTGCGAAACTTGTTAACACTCCGATCTGGTATAGTGTAGAGAACACAGAATTTATGTATACACATATCTGAGGATCAAAGCTCGTGTCGTCAGGGTCTATAAGACTCAGTTTTTTTACACTATCAAGAACACTCTCGTTATCCATACTGCACCTCACTTTTTCCATGGACAAGTGTCATTAGCCGATCGAATTATGGGAGACAGTTCAGGAGGTTTTAAAGCATAATGTATGATCTTATGTGTATAGTCTCGACAACTTATAAGATTTTCTGGATTGAATATCCAAGGGTTTCCTATTTTAAGATCGTTCATAGTTATAGGGTTTATATGATGTATGATTATTGGCTCACTATCAACATATTCGTGCCCATCAACTCCTAGATCGCATCCATTGTCTCGAATAATCACATGCAGTCGCACTATCTGCCACTCTCTACTGTGATAAAACATCTGATTAAATACTCGGTCGACTCCAAAGGTATCCATACCAACTTTGCCTTTTAGCATTAGATACTGGATTCGTTCTTCATATGTCGAATATTGGCATAGTTCAGTATATGTTTTCACAGTCTTCCTCGTCTCGTCCGTTGTAATGTGTCATGGCTCTTATTGCATTTCTATACAGTTCTTCTGTATTTTTAGCGGCAACAAGGGCCTCGGTCTTTGCCCTGAGTAACTCATTCTCGTGAACGAGTCTTTCGCGTTCCAGTCTCTCACGTTCGCAGCCCAATTTTAAGAAATGGGTCAATACCTGAGAGGACGCGGTACCAGCTCTCAGCTGTTGCTCTGCTACATCAATTGCCAAATTGATCATCTGATTCTCTCTGGCTTCTGGTGTTACTGCAGGTGGTCTACTCATGTTATCCCTCCATTTCAGACCATACAAGGGTTCATAAGTCGTTTCACGTCTTTTGATCTCCTTT
>ERZ808274.442-NODE-442-length-21207-cov-6.245603_pt1 | contig 21207 bp, 35 predicted proteins | sample MGYA00521277_ERZ808274 | MGnify/ENA primary metagenome ERZ808274 (study PRJEB31516, sample SAMN03275597) | gut metagenome | biome: mammalia-associated habitat; material: feces | host: Papio cynocephalus | place: Kenya | collected 2012-07-28 ... | reverse complement strand
AACTCCCTTTAAAAAAGTTAGTTTCTTTATAATGCTATGCTCCATTAAATTCAATAGCTATTTTATAAATATTATTTTCTAAATAAAAATCAAATCTTTGTTTACTATTATTTAATCTTTTCTCTTGCTAAAAAGGAATACTATATTTTTGTAGAATTGTTTTAATAAAAAATTCTCCATTACTTTCTTTTCGAGCACACTTTGGACAACTACTACGGCCATGAATAATATCTCCCGGGCAGACTTCCCAGATAAAACCGCAATCATGTTTTAAAAGAACTTTAGTTGTTTGATTTACATAAGGACTTATTAATGTGTAAGTCCCCCTCTAACTATACTGATTCACTTCATCTATAAATTCTTTTGCTGTACGATTTCTTTTTACAGAAGTCTAACATCCACATCTCAAATGCCTCTTAAAATCTCTTAAAGTAGTGCATCTTACATGACCGCATTTTTTACATTTAACAGTATAATAAGTATGAGTACCTTTTACCTCAGTGAACAGAATAATATATTCGTTATTTAATTCTTCTAAGATTTTTTGTCTCTATATAAGATTATGACTCTAACAATTACTACATCCATATTTTTTAGATTTTACAAAAAAATTTGAAAATTTATTTATTATAATAATTCTCTAACAGTTATTGCATTTAACTTTTCCAGGTTTACCTAATCCGTTATATTCTAAAATATCAAAGTCTTCTAAAGGGAATCTCTACTTTATTCGATCTTGAATCTCTATTAAAGTTAATTTTTTCATTATTCTCTCCTTCATAAGTGCTGATTATCTATTATTAGAACTTAGGCTTACACCTTATTCCATCCAAAAACTTTTTTCTACTTTCGTTCTTAATTAATTTCGAGAATTAAAAATTAATTAAGCATTTTGGCTTTAAGACTTCCCAGCGTTTAACATTTTTTTCTTTAACCCTTTTAGGCTAAAGGAGCTATTTTTAACCCGCTAATAATAGAAAAACTTAAACTTGCCTTCGTTTTCCTTTTTTTCTTCTGGAGTAAATTCTTCCCCAGTAATGACTTTTGGCCCATAAACCAAAAAATCAATAAATAAATCTGGGTATTCACGCCAGAAGGCAATATACTTGCGCAAAATGGGCTTTACTGCTTCAATACGTTCTTCTGATATGCCAATTTTTTTCTTTGTATTAGATAACTCAAGCAAATCTTGGAGAGCCATTAATCGGGATTCTCCTTAACAAATTGTCGCAATTCATCTTCATCCATTTCTTGAGATTGGAATTCCGCAAAATCTTCAAAATCTTTATCAGTAGTTATCTAACTTTCGATATCTTCCATTGCCATATCATCAAAATCAACAATATCATTTTCATTTTTAGCTTCAGCGTCTTCTTTTGCATTACGCTCAATAGCAGCTTGAAGTAATTCATTTAAATTAGTTTCTTCTTCAACCAACCTACGAGTATAACGTTGCATATCTTGAAGAGTTATATCAACTCTATCATTTGGCTTATCTGAGTAAAATCTTTCAATATAACCATCTTTTTCACAAAGAGCAATTAGCTCTCCAACAGAATCAACACATTCACCATTTTCTGCTTTATTCTGAGCGGCTGTACATAATTATTAAATTACTGACTATTTTTTACTTATAATTAAATATAAGGAAATCATTTCAAATTGCGTATCAATAGCAATCTTACTTTCCCGCCCAAAAGGCAAAGGAAATAGTCGATACAGGTTTATGCGCTAAGGCACATATTTCCCACGAGATTACTTTATAGTTCCCTCGTTAGCTTAATTAAATATTAAACCCCAGTGATAAACTGGAAAAATTTTTCATAGTCCACAATTTGAACTTACCACTTTTCATAAGAGCATCATAAACTTTGCTCATCTTCTAAAAGCCATCTACCATAATTTTCTTTTGTTTCCAAAAGGATCAGACTATATCATCTACAAAAGTAGTTCTTCACTTCCAAATAATTGTACTTCCTTGCGGAATAGTCGTTGAACTTTTTTGCCCATGGCAATTTTAGTTGCTGATTACCTATACGGCTTCCAGCAGTTCAAAGAATTTAATGGGGACGTAGTCCCATCCCCAATATCAATAAGCTAATTCATTTTTAGAGATGTCTTACAAATAAATTTTAATGTATCAACATGCCCAGCAGTCTAAATATCATAGGACTCCATCATATCATTATATAACTATTCAAGCTAAACCCATTCGGCTGGTTTATAGCCTTTGCCCCATTTAAGACGCAATTGGAGCTTTTCTTCATCAGTTAAATCAATATCTATGTCTGGAGTATCATCAACTTCTGTAAAATAGTCGTCCTAAGGCTGGCTAGAAAATTTATTAGCTTCCACTGGCTCAGGTTCATTAACATAAGCCGGAATTGCGATTTCTTCATCCATATTAGGAATAAGGAATTTGGGGTCATCAAGAGCTTTGGTAATTTCCTATTGGTCATAACCTCGGTCTTTCATAGCCTATTTTAATTCATTTTGTTCTTTTTCTTTTAAAAATTCAGTGTCTTTCCAACGATAATCTTTATACTAGATCATTCGCATTTTGCCAAGATACCTACCTATAATAGTTGCTCCGGTCAATTTTGTTTTATCCCGACCGTATTTCTCCATTAGGCTATACCATTGACTAGGTATATAAGGAACATCGGCTTCTTGCAGAATCCACATATAAGTATCTGGGTCCCAATTGTTGACGTGCATTGTTAAACATTTTTTACATTGATGGAATTTCCCATCGGGATATTTTTCTAAGTTATTAGATGAATAGAAATTTTTTTCATCCATTGTTTTGTGGCATTTTTCACAATATAAAGTCATTGCCATAACATTATTCCTCCTTTACTGGGAAAGAATCTGTGCTGGATTGCTTTAACCTATTTTGCCCTAACCGCGAATTACGGCAGCATTTACATATACTATAAAAGCCATCAGGAGCTCCTGGATTTTTACTAAAGTATTTGCCATGAGCTAACTTAACTTGCCCACATCGTCCGCACTTCTTATATCTACCTTTTTCTTCATTAAGATAGTAATAATTGAGAAACTCATCTTCGGCACAAGAAGCAATTATTTTAGGAATTTTATTACGCCACAAATTAGAAATATACTCAATACTATGCTTTATGCCAAATTCTTTTTGTATTTTTTCTTGAATTTGAATATTGCGTAACCCATCTACTTTATACTCACAAATGCGGTCATAGAGAGGGTAATTTTTTAAAGCCTTGTCAGCAAGTTTATCAAAATCATACATTAAATACCATACATCTTTTTCAAACTCACCCCAGGCAGCTTCTTTAAGCCCACTATAATTGCAGAGAATTGTCGAAACAATTTTAGGATTCATAAGTGAAATTCCAGAAGGAATAACATAACCATCTTCATCAAAGGTAAAAGCGTCATCCATTTTTAAAAGATAGCGTGAACGAGTTAATTTTGTTGCGGTGATGGGCTTGCGGTATGCACTTTTTATGACATACTAGTCTTTTCGCAAATCAATAATGGTTTTTTTAATAATATATTTATCTCGACCTTGGGCTTTTTGTAATCTTTTTTCCCAATCACTAATAGCTTCCCGCACCTAAATTAATTCAGGGATTTCAATTAAATCTTTTTTAGTTATTGATATCTTTGGCTAAAAAATAGAATTTTTGTTGTCATTTATTAAATTATAAATACCATCTTCGCCATTTTCTAGCTAAGAAACAAGACCTTCATAAGAAGTTTCTCTTTTCCCGATTGTAGCCATGCGATTATCAGTAATTAATTTTCGCTATTTTCGTTCTTGTTTCTCCATACAGAGGCATAAGTAATCAGCTAAAACCTCAAGATAAGCCGCAGGAGGATTTGGATTATCTTCGAGAATTTGTTTAACTAATTCATTACGTTCTTCTGGAGTCTACAATGTATAATCTAATTTTAACATTTTTGACCTCCATTCTACAATTATATTATACCAAAAATTTTTTTGGCATTCCAGAAAAAATAAGTAAAGTATTAAAAAAATTTTATTTGATATTGAAAAAAATTTTTGGTATAATAATTATATGAAAGATAGGAACTGGATAGCATACATAGAAATAGGTAACTTTCCTGCGGAAAGTTACCTAGTCCTTAAAGGAAAGTTACCAATAGAGAAAGAAAAAATTGACATTTATTGGTATGAAGAAGATATCACCCCTAAAGAATTTGCGGGTGAAGTAAATGATTTATTAGAATTTTATGATACCGTGGTAATGGCTACACCATTACCCAATAATTTAAGAAAGGAAGTAGAGAAATATGGAAATGAAGCTGAATGATGTGGCGGTTATGCCCGAAGGGGTTGCCTATAAGGTAGACGCAGCAGGACGAGCTATTATTCCTTCGCACTTACGCAAGAAGTTTGATATTGTTCCTGGGGATTTCTTGGAATATTATACGGCGTATGTGGACAATGAATGGGTATTAATCCTTCGCAAAGCTCAGGATTAATCATTCATTGTCTCAAAAATAGAGGAGGTTTTCGTCATGCGAAAGAAAAGTGTGCCTAAGAATATTATTAATGCTATTGTAAAGACCCAGACCAGGAAGAATACTATAGCTGCTAACGTAGCTATGTATGAATTCCTTTGGGGCAAGAAGCCTCCTAGAGGGGGAAAAAAGAAAGATTAAAAGGGGAAGTCTTAAATGACTTCCTTTTTTTTTAGCTTAGGATTTAAAGATTGAAATAATTCGTGATTCAGGATTAAAAGAAGATTTGGTGATTTTTTAGGTCAGAGCAAACCATTTTAACAAAAAATCAAATTTTTTTCATGAAATATACCCCCCACCTAGACCAGAAAAAAATAGACACCTATTGTCGTGATTTTCAAGCACCCCCTTACAGATGGTCTATTTCACCCCCTATATTTGCTCGGCTCAATGGCGACCGCATTGAGCCGAATTTTTGTTACATTTTGTAACCAGACAATTTTCCATCTATCATATGTCATGCTTCAACCTCTTGAAACTTCCCAAAACTCTTTGAGACATGTTAAATCTCTTCTTGTCTGATGAGTTAGTATAGACTAACTCCTACTTTCTCAGTAGGTTTATTCCTCTGTCTCATCGAGCATGTCCCTAATTCTTCAATATCCTTAGTTCACTAACTAACCAATGGTTGCTTCGCAGGGATGCCAATCGATACTTTTTTATCGATATAAAACCTTATCGATATAATAATATCTAAAAAAATTTTTAATAAATTATCTATTGACAAATGGTTCATTGTATGATATAATAGTCTTGATACTCTTCTCTTACCTCTCTAGGCAAGACTCACGCAACACGCCGCACCCAATAGACAAAAAGATAAAAAATATTTTCAGCAAAACACTTGACAAAGAACGTTTTATGTGTTATACTATAGTCACAAGATAAGTAAAGGAGATAACAACATATGAAATACACTACTAATCGTATTATGAACGTTCGCACCCTGAGAAAGCTTGCCAATAATGAAGGCGTGACCCTTCGGAACGGAAAAATCGTCACTTACAAAAGCGGTTGGCAGGTGGCCATTGCCGGCGTAAAATGTATGAGTGCAGAAGAAGCAATGCTCTTTGTGCGGAAGCTCAATAAAATTGCTCAGTCTCACGGCATTAAAAACGTTGGCATTTGGGTTGATAATGGTAACTATTATGTTGATATCTGCCGGAGAATCCCCACGAAAAAAGAAGCCGTAAAGATAGGCAAAGATAATGCACAGCTGTCTATTTACTATTGGGGCAAACGTAAAGAGTCCCTTGAATGGTTGTAAGGGAAGGCAAAAGCCTTCCCTTTATTCGTTAAACTACGAAACTTCCCGAAATTGCATAAACCAAGGCCTTCCCATATAATTATAACACATAGAAAGCGATTTGTCAAGTATAAAATATCCCAAAAATAAATATTTTTTTTGTATAAAATACTCTTGACAGAAGCATCTAAATATGCTATAATTAAGGTACAAAAAAGGAAAGGAAATAAAAAATATGTATTACAACGTTATCGCTACTTACAACATCAATGGAAAGCCTAGTGAATGCTTGGCAATGCACGACAATAAACAGGCGGTTTTCTTCACTAGAGAAGAAGCTGAAAAGAGATTAGCAGAGGTTAAAGCTCAAGGGTATGAAGCCCACATTGAAGAACAGAAAAAAGGTTCTGCTTGGTGGGATGATGACAACTGGATTGACTGAGATATTGAATCTCAGCCCAAAAGAAAAGAAGTAAAAAATATGAAAAACTTTGTTAAAATTATTATCATCATTGCGGAAAAAGTTCTAACTGGACACGAAAAGGATGAAAGAACTGCAGTCACTCGTGTCGTAGACCTGCAAAATGGTGTGGCTACGTTCAAGACTTCCGATGAAAATTTATGGGAGTGGGACATTGAGCCGGGAGAAACTTTTGAAATGCGTTCTTGCTATCGAGTAACTTTTGATACTTTGGGAACATCTTTTCTCCTGGATAATGCCATTATCAATATTGAAAGAGATTGAAAAATCTCTTTCTTTTTTTTATCTTTTTTCGAAAAAAGGTCTTGACAAATGGCCAAAAGTGTGATAATATATAGTCACAAAGGGAAAGGAAAATCCCAAACACCAGAAAGGAAAAACTTATGTTTGACAATTCTTTCATCATCCCCGGCACTATGGACATTGATTTCTTCGTGGTTACTCCTGATGAACAGTTGGTAAAATGGGACATTTGAGGAAGCTTAAACTTCCTCAACATGCCAAAAGAAGCAAATAAAGGAGAATAAAATATGCTGTACTATCATAATGAAATTACTGGAAGCTGGACTACTAACCATAAAGAGGCAGTTAGCTGGTATAATAATGGCTATGCCGTAGAATTGAATAAGATTGACCCCGAAACAGGGGCACTTGAAAAATGCGCCGAATGGGTATGGTAGGGCACAAACCCTACCCCCATTTATATTTTTTCGTCATTTTGCACAATACCTCTGCGGCGGACACTGTATGTCACACATGGGCATCCTTCTACTGCGTACAAATGTTCAATTCGGAACATATTATCTCAATTCCCGAAACCTAGCTGTATTTCTCACACAGACATCTGTTCTCCCCCTATAGATACCATTGCCGCATTTTTTTTTGTGCAAAATGACGAATGATATTGTAAAAATTTTTCTTGACTTTTTGAAAAATATTTGCTATAATGAAGATACAAGAAATGAGAAAGGAATTGATAATTATGACAATGTATGAAATCACTTACCGCTATATGGAAGATGGTTCCAGAGATAAGGGTATCTTCTTTGAAGAGGAATGGGATGCTTTTCAAGAGGACAGCGCAGAGGCTGAATGCCCTGTCCAAGAAGTTTTCTGCAAGACCCTTACTCCCGAAGAATTTTGAAAACACGCTCAGGAAGTTGGCTATGAAGAATCCTATGCCATTGAAATTATGGCAATCGCCACTTTAGGCTATGAAGAATGCTCCAAGTATGACAAAGTCAAAGACCTGTCAAGGCTTTTAAAAGAAAAAGGTATCATTTAACAAAAGGGGCTAACAAGCCCCTTTTATCCAGAAGAGAGGATAAGATAATATGACAGATAGGGAACTTTTGGACATTCTTTTGTCCCACTTAGATTTTCAAAAAGTTATGGTCGATCAAAAAAATTATGTTGAAATTCAAAACGGAACTTTTAATGACAATATTGAATTTGAATTTGACGAAGAAGGAAAAATAACTGGAATCTATTGCTAATAGGAGGTATGACCAAATGGAAACAGAACCCAATGGGCTTTCAATTTATAAATACAAGGAAGCCATGAAAAAAAACTTATGAAATTATCCGAAATGAAGTAATGAAACATCCTTTTTCAATTGGGAGTTATCCAAAAGATAAAGAAGAGTATTTTTGGTATAATGTGAATGCCGCACATTTTAACTTTTATGATTCTTGCGGGACTCGATAATGGGCTTCATTATTACTCCTAGATGGCAAACCTCAAAAAATTAAAAGATTATTGGGATATTCTTCTAATGGAAGGCCTTAAAATGATAAAAGATACTTAGGGCGAAAAATTTCGCCCTAATAATTTTTCGTTCCATTTTTCATTTCGGTTTACTTCTGGTTGCTTACCCTTTCATCCTCCCGCTGCGCCCCACAGCGGGAGGATTTTCATTTTTATACAAGACTCACAAATTTTTAGATCGATTTTTGTGTATTCTACCAGTTGACTTCTTTCCTGAAATCGTATATAATGTTGGTACAACAAATGAAGGGAGCAAACAAAAATGACAATGGAAGAATTAGCAATCGCATGGGCAGCATGGTTCGATATGTACGGAGCAACAGAAGAAAGCATTAACAACTTCTGTAATATCTACGCAACAAGCTACGAAGAATATATGGCCATCTATGAGCTGTTGGCTGATGAGCTGGAAACCTAAAAGGAGGACTAAAAAATGAAATCTTTCACTGATTGGTATAAAGATGTGAGCGGGGGACATGAACCCCCGCATGGGAATCGAGGACTAAGTTGCCCCATTGGGGCAACTTTTCTTTTCAGCTGCCCAAAATCGCACGCTTTTGGGCAGAATTTTAATTTATAGGCAGTTTCAACAATTTTCCCGGTCAAATTTGTATATTTTGCCAGTTGACAAATCTCCCGAAACGCTGTATAATATGTTTACAAGGTAAGGGAAAAGCCCCTACCCCAATAGTAAAAGGAGAATGACTTATGAAAACCATCAAGGAAATCACCATCGAACAGATTGACTATGCCTACGAAACGCTTGAAAGAATCTCTCATATGGATAATATGGAATCAATCCATGACACCTTATGGCAAAATTTTAGTGGGCAAGCTGCTGGTGCGGCGATCACTGGGGCATCTATTCTGCGGGAAATGGACGATAATGCTTCCGCAAATGACGTGCTTGACCACTATAATCATGTGGTTGCCCCCAAATTTGAAAAGCTGTATAAAAAACTAGTAGGACTAGAGGAAGCCTAACGGCTTCCTCACCAGAAGGAGAAAATAAAAAATGAGATTCTATTTCAATGAGGATGAAAGCACCTGCAGAGAATATTTCGGTTGGTATGAGTGCGAAGTATCTGACGCAATAAAAGAAAAATTTAATGCTTGACAAAATTCCAAAAGTGTGATATACTAAAAACAGTTAAGGGGGGTAATCCTCCCCTAATAAAGAAAGGGCTTGATTAAAATGACTGTTGAAAAAACCCCCATCTCCTATCATGCAAGCACAGAACGCATTGAACGTTTAACTGCTTGTTTAACTACTCTTGGCTATAATAATTTTGTTCTCCAAGTGGAAGATAAGAAAAGAGGGAATGGAACTACTCAATTTCTCACTGATACTGGAATCATTATTGTGCGGAATAGCAATAATGGAAATCTTGTTACTGGATATATGGCCACAATTGCCCAGGCTATTAAAATGTATCGTGTGGCAGGATATCAGAAAATGCCTGATGGCATGTATCGGAAAGTCGTGCGGAACAACGAAAAGCATAAAGAATTATTAGATATTCAAAAATAGTTCTTGACTTTTCAAAAATTTTGTGCTATAATAATCATACAAAAGTTAAGGAGTTGTTAGCTATGATTGATAATTTGAGTACTGTTATGGGAAGCTTATCCGGCCTGAATCTTGAAGAGCTTAACAAGGTTATTGAAGCCGCCCAGAAGCAAAAAGAAAAAGCAAAAATAGACCAAAAATGTGCGGCCGCTGCCAATTTGATAGAAGCTTTTAATGCTTATAAGAAAGCTACCGGAGAAAATGAAATCATTCTTCAAGATTTCTATGATTGCGATTTTAATGGTAATGATCTTTGTGTTAGAATTGATGATCTTTACCTTGATAGTTATGGAAATATTTGTCAAAAAGTTCTCTATTAAAATCTTTTTTTTGGTAAAATAATTTGTTTGGGGGAGAACTTACAAGATAATTTTACCAAAAATTTTTAATAAAGTCAAATTCAGGGACGGTTTTCGCCCCTGATAAACAAAAGGAAGTGTTTCAAATGAAAAAGAAGAAATCTCGTGAAATTTGGAAAAAGACGGGGGAAGAGTTACAGGACTATCTTTTGTTCCGCAAACGTGGCTCTCAGCTTACGAATCGCAAAACGTATAACAGACAGAGGGCTAAAAAAGAAGAAAAAGAATAATTTCATTTCATATTTGGGTAGCTCCACTTGAGCTGCCCAATGACGTACGTATTGGGCAGAGTTTAAAATACCCCTAGGGTTCACCATTTTTCAATTGGCAAAATACACAAATATAACGCCCATATTTATCCCAAAATTATGATATTCGCTGGCTTGACATAATAAAAAATTTGTGGTATAATTTAATTACAAAATAAAGGAGGAACACCTCATGAAAAGATACTTCCGCAGAGTTAGACGTAATATTTGTCGGTGGATTGTTGGTTTTGACAATTGCCCTTCCTGTTATCGCTCTAACCCTTGGCGTAGAATTATCTCTGGTATTACTTGTATGGGTATTACTTTTGGGGTTTTGGGTTTCTTCTTTGTTCTTGTTATTGTTTGTTCGTAAGGAGTTGTTCAACATGAGTAAAGTAAAATTTAAGAAGCCAAAAGACAAAAAGAAGTGTACCCACGGGTTTGGCCATATCCGCACAAAGAATTACGACTGTTTCTTTTTGTTTTTCCCTTTGATTCCTATTGCGTTGCTTCTGGATTGGCTCAATAATAAATATTGGAAAAGCCTTAAATGGAGCGACTGCACAGCGGAAAAAGTTCTTAATCATTATTTGCCTAAAATGGTAGAATATGATAAAGAAATGGATGGCTTTTTTATTAGGGCTGGTTGGGAAAAATATCGTTGTGTTCCTTTAGGATATCGCAAATGGTATCAAAAATTTAACACAGAACTTGTTGATTATTTAATAAAAGACTATTGTCCGGATGGGTATATAAAAACCTTTGAAAATCTCGATGGATGGAATCCAACACTTTTTTTCAAAGAAATTAAAAAAAGTTCTTGACAAACCGCCAAAAGTATGATACAATAAAAGCACAAAAAGGGGAGGGAAAACCTCCCCGGATATCAAAAGGAGTTGATATCAATGATTAAGGAAATCGTATTTGATATGGATGGAAGTTTGAATTTGTTCTATGATGTCCCTGGGTGGTTAGAAATGCTTAGAGCATACGACCCCACCCCCTATGAAGTGGCCGAACCTATGTGGGACATGGCTGTCCTTGCGGACGTCCTCAGAAAACTTCAGAGTCTTGGCATAGTCATTACAGTTGTGACTTGGCTTTCTAAAGGAAGCACTATAGAGTATGACAAAGCCGTACGAGCGGCAAAAAAGGAATGGCTGGAACGCTATGACTTCCCCTATGATCATTTTCATGGTGTCAAGTATGGAGCAACAAAGGCCGATAGCGTGCGGCGATACCTCAGTCCCGACGATGAAGCCATTCTCTTTGATGATAACGCAAAAGTGCGTAAAGGTTGGCATCTTGGCGCAACATATGACCCTGTAAAGGAAAATATCATTGAGATTTTGAAAGAGCTGGCAAGGGGCATTTAATGTCTGCCGACAACTTTGAAGCTCCACAGATCATTTCTTACGATAATGAAGGCAACGCCATTGCTGACACTGTTTTTAGTCGCTGGATGAACTATTTAAAGGAGAGGGCATAAGCCCTCCCCTTTTGAGCTTGCCGATGTGGAACGTATCGGCAAGAATTTCCATTATATCACCTCCCCACTAAAAAATCAATGGGCAAAGTCAATAAAAATCTTTTTCACAATTTTCCCGAATTTGGTTATTCTACCAATAGACAAATAAGAAGCCTTATGGTATAATACATAATGTCAAGAGGGAAAGACAACTGAGGTAAACCACAGCAAGCTAGTGGGAAGGGTTCAAATCCCGATTGAGGGCGCTCAAAAAAAAGTTGAAATTCCCTCTTGACAAAATAAAAAACCTGTGATATAATAAAGTCAAGAAATGAGGGAACGAACCCCGCAAGGGATTCGCAAGCCCCATTTAATATGAAAAGGAGATTTTGACTATGGAAATGTACACTGCCGCTTACAATGCTCTTAAGGAAAGCAACCCCGACTGCGAACTTCTGAAAGCTATGGAAGAAGAATGGGAACTTCAGTTGGCACTGGATAAAGCCATGAAGGCAGTTGCGTAGGCTAAGAAAAACACCCAGAAGGCAGAAGCAAACCATTATAAGGCCTGTTTCGATGCCGCGCGTGCGGAATTCGGCAACAGAACTTTCACTGCCGCAGAGCTGGAAGAGTTGGTAAACCATCGTATCAATAAGAACAGCGTGGCTTCTATGATTGCCTATGCTAAGACCCCTGAGCAGGTCAAGGTGTGGAGCAATAGAGAGAATCGTCGCACAGAAAAGCTTCTCCCCTCTGACATTAGAGATACTGGCAACTACAAGTATACAGAAAGACATTTCCTACCTTGCGATGCTTCTGGTAAGCCCATTGAAGGAGCTGCCCCCATCACTATGCGGTCTAAGGGTGCTAAGCTGTATAAGTTTGGGGATTGAGCGGGGGTTTTACCCCCGCTTCAAGGAGATAAAAAAACATGACTGAATTGACTATTTACATGGGCAATTCTGGATGAAGATTTTCAGAAGCTTCTTTCTCTGAAAAATAAATTTGAAAAAGCCCTTGACAAACGTTCCCAGATGTGATATAATAAGATTACAAAAAGAGAAGGAAACTCTTAAAAACCAGAAAGGAATTGATACTATGACGAATTTCGAAAAGTTTACTTCCCTGGCTGAGTATTTCCGCACTGGCGTTCTGAATGGCGAGGACGAGGTTGTCCCTGGTTTCACCTATGAGGAAGCCGCTCAACTGATGCAGAAGAATGCCGAAGCTCTGGCGAAGAAGGCTGGCAAGACCAGTGCTAAGAGTGAAGAGAAGAGAGAAGAGAATGCGGCTCTGGCTGATGCCATCTTCTATCGTATGACCGCCGAGCCTAGCCGCAAGTTCACCCTGGACGAGATGGTAAAGGAGTTCCCCGAGTGCGCCAACCTGACCACCGCAAAGGTGAGAGTTGCCATGAAGGGTCTGCTGGACAAGGACGCAGTTAAGACCGAGAAGGTCAAGGGGAAGGCCGTATTCTTTGTGAAGGTGGAGGCATAAAGCCTCCCCTTTCCCTGGAAAGGAACGATTGCCTATGATTGCGTAAATGTGACTATATAATTACTAAATAAATTCTAACATTGATGGACTTGCTATGGAGGGTTGAATAGTATGCACTGGCGATAGCTAATATACAATAGATTTGAATAAATATACCCCCGGTTTTTCACCGGGGGATTTTTTTTCAGCTGCTCAACTCCGAGCGAATTGAGCAGAATTTCAATTATACCACACCCCTACCAATTTGTCAATAGGTAATTTGCACAAAAATTTTTACCCCTATTTTCCCGAAATGTGCGGCCAAGGCTCCCCCGCCTATTATACCACACTTTTGACCACTTGTCAATATCAAAAATAAACGAATTTAGTTCCTTTCTTTTGTGCAATATTCCATCTTGTAAATCAGAAAAAAATATAGTATAATACAGGTGTTCCTTGAGAAAGGACGCTCCAAAAGCCACTTGAAAAAATTCAAAAACTTCTAAAAAAGTTCTTGACAAACAAAACAAGATGTGCTATAATAAGGGTGTTCCAAAGGAAGGAACAAAAAAAATTATTGACAAGGACAGTCGTTAAAACCAGAAGGGAATTGATACTATGGCTACTACTAACACTAAGAAGATTACTTCCGTTTCCGCTCTGACTTCTGCTATTGAGGCTCTGACTGGCACTACTTTCCCTGCTGAGAAGCTGGAAAAGCTGGAAAGCATCAAAGCTGCTTATGAGAAGAAGACTGAGAATGCCAAGAGTAAGTCTTCCGCTAAGAGTGCGGAGAACACTATTATGGGTGAGAAGATTGTCGCTGAGATGGAGCAGGGCACTAATTACACTCTGTCCGATATTGCGAAGTTCGATTGCCTGTCCGACATGGAGCTGACTACTGCCAAGGTGCGTGCTCTGATTGAAGCCCCTGTGAATGCTGGTACCCTGGAAAAGGGGTCTATTAAGGGTCGTATGTACTACTGGCTGGCTTAAGAAAAGGGGCTTTGCCCCTTTTCCCCATAGGGAAACGTCCCAGAAAGTAGGTGAATGAAAATTGACCAAAAGCCAAGAAGCCCAGATTGAAGCGTGTCGCAAACTAGGCATGACTGATGAAGAGATTCAGGGAATGCTTAACGATGATAAAGAAATTGACCGTTCTGGCATGAATACCAAGGTTTTCGATTGGGAACTTGACCCAGAAGCTCATAAGAAAGCCGTTAAATATGCCAATAGTGACGAGAAGAAGAATAAGGGCGAAAAGAAAAAGCCCACACGCAAAGCGGATAACGTTAAGCGTGAAATTATTCAGCTTCTTTTTGATTGTATTGATGTAAACTATCCAGGGGCTATTATTGAGAATCCTGAGAAGTATGTCAAATTCACTATTGGGGAAGATGAATATACCATTTCTCTGATTAAGCATCGCAAGCCAAAAGAGTAAAGGAAAGTGATACTATGAATAAGGTGTAGGGGAACTAAGATTCCCCGCTTCAATAGAGAAAAGATGTTACCCTCTATTGAGATTTGAAAAGGATTGATATTATATGAATAAGTTTGACCGCCGTAGAAAGTACTGGCTGATTTTGGATTGCGAAACCGCAACTTTGCCTGAAGCATCTAAGTATGACGCAGACCCCGCTATGAAGCAGAAAGTAGCTATTGCGAAGCCCCTTATCTATGATTTGGGGTGGACAGTAGTGGACGCTCAAGGCCGCATTTACGCAAGACAGAATTTTCTCATTGCGGAAATTTTTTCTAATCCGGTAGTATTCAATACTGCCTATTACAAGGATAAGCGCCCCGGTTATATTGAGAAAATCGCAATGGGTGAGGTTCGTGTTGTAATGTGGGAAGAAGCTATTGGGGAACTCTTAAATGATATGTCCCAGTGTGAAGGCGTGGGGGCTTATAATTCTATGTTTGACTTCAAGAAGGCACTTCCCTTTACTGATTTGTACCTTTCTAAGGTCTATGCACCTGATTTTGCGGAATGGATGGAATATCAAAATAAAATTATTTCTGAAATTGCCCGGGGTAAGAGAGGACAAAACGAAAAAGAATTTGAAAGTGATGTTTTCCGATTCCGTGGGCAGGTTTTTCCCCTTTTTGATGTTTGGGGACTTGCTTGTAAGCACATTTTGAACTGTGACGAATACAAGAACATGTGTTCGGACAATGGATGGTTGACTGCATCGGGCAGATACTATAAAACGAGTGCAGAAACTGCATTTCGGTTCGTTGCTGGTGATGATTCTTTCATCGAAGCACATACTGCACTTGAGGACGCCCTTATTGAATCCCTTTTGTTCGCTGAGTGCATGAAGCGAACCAAAAAGAAAATCGAGATGGGAATTATTTATTTCCCGTTCAAGATGTTGGGCGAAATAGGGGCGGAATAATCCGCCCCCAAGCCAAAAGGAGAAGATAAAAATTGTTCTACCTCTTGGCAAATAGTTTTGCTTATACTATAATAGACCTACCAATAAAGAAGAGCAAGACCCCACTTGGACAAGGGGTTGTAAAATATGGGATGATGTTTTGAATTATTTGATGAGCCAAGGTGGAGATATAGACGTAGCATGGATTGAGCCGATTAAGTTTGAGGATGAGGAGAAAGAAGAAAAATGCTAATTGAAAGACGGTCGCCTATTAATTTGGTGCCTTTTGAGGATGTTTTCCCCGGCGTAGTATTTAAGGATGAAGATGGCACTATTTGTATGAAAGTAGAAAGAAAGCAAAACAATTTTTTCTATAATGCAGTTAACCTTGAGACAGGAAATCTTTACTCATATGACGATAGTTGTATAGTTGAGATTCTTGAGGACGCAATTTTAACATATTAAAGGGAAGCGTAAGCTTCCCTTTTTTGTTATACAAGTTTTGAGCGGAGCGATTTTGATCAAATCGCTCCGAATTTTGAATTTGTCAAGTATTTAGAAAAAATTTTACAATTATCTGTCTTTCGCCTGCGGGCGTCTGTTTTCCCATAATAGACATTTGAGCGGTTCGACGCCGGAGGTGTTGAGCCGAATTTCCCCAATAAACCTCCATATGGGATTTTTTTGCTCAATCCAGCGACTTTTACCTTTCCCCTATTTCTCCCATAAATACCCCATATGGCTTCGCTCGATTCAATCTAGGAACTTTTATCTTTCTATTTTCCCCATTTTTCTTGCCTAGCCTTTGCTCCGCTGTAGCTAACAAAAATTTTAGCTACGGTTACTTCCCTTCCAAGTATTCGCAAATCCAATAGAGTAACAAAAAAAACAATACTACAGCTTCTCTAGCTCATTAAATTTTAGTCGGGGACAGATAAAATCCGACCAAGAGAGAAAGATAATAAAAACGGGCGGCCCCGCCTTGATTTTATTAAAAAAATATGATATAATAGGCTTTGCCCCACTTTTTCTACTTGATTTTTAATTAAATTTATGGTATAATATTAAAAAAAGGAACTTTTTAGTTGATTTTATTAAAAAATTATGGTATAATATTAAAAAAAGATAATTTTTATTGTGTTTTTATTGATTTTACGCAAAAATTTTAGTATAATATAATAAATAATAGGCAAAGGAGACACTTATGGAACAAAAAATTATATATGCTAAGTGGCTAGCCATTGCTTTGCGGGAAAAAGGACATCAAATTATTAAAACCGAAGTTAACCCAATGAAGCCTCAGTTTAATATTTGGTACTTTAATTATACTCCAAAGCTTGATAAAGACATTGGAGAACTTACCTCTGCTAAAAAACTAAGATAAAGAGGTACAAGCAAATATGGCTAATTTATTTTTAAAAGTAGATAAACGATTTTATTTTTTAGGCGTTGACCCATTGGGAATTCTTATTTTAAGTTAGATAAACGAATATACAAGTAAAGGTATGACCTGTTTTATTAGTAATGAATAGTTAGCTAAACAATTTGGCTCAAGTTTAAGTACAGTAAAAAGAACTATTACTAATTTAGAAAAAATGGGATATCTTAATAGAGATACTAAAAATACTAATCAAGGTAAAGAACGTTTTTTAACTATTAATGAAGAAATAATAGAAAGTACTTATGCCAAGGCTCAATCTGAGCTTTGCCAATCCGCAAGGCTCACCGAGAACCTTGCGCAAGGTTCAATTTGCCCCTTGGGCAAGGGTCAGAATGGACCTATAAAAGATAAGAATGAGGAGCAAGCTCCTCTGGAAGAAGATAAAAATAAAAAAGATAAATTAGGGGCTACGACTTCAAAAATTTCCTATGAGGTTACTCAAGCTCCTAAGTAGTCTTAAATTCTTTCTGAAATTCAGAAGAACTCTAAAAACCAAAAGGAAAAAGAAAGGAACAAGATAGATATCAATAGACTTCCATTAATAGACAAAGAAGAAGTAGATAAAAACCCAAATAGATATGTCCAACAAGATAATTCAATTGTAGTTGACTTTTATACTTCAAAGAGTTATAGAATAAAAGAAAAAGAATAAAAAAATTAAGGGATAAGCTATGCTTATCCCTTTCCTTTTGGAAAATTTCAGTTGAAAATTTCAGATGTTCCTTGCCCTTCGGGCAAATTTGGTTTCATTTTTTAAAATGTCCCCTTACTTGTTTTTATTTAAAATTTTTAGTATAATATAATGGGATATATTATTATATAATAAAAAATGTTAAAAAATTTTGTTAAAAAAGGTTATACCGGAACGAAAAAGTAAGCGTGAATTTGGACAAAATGTGAAAATAATATCCAAGGTATTTTTATATTACTATGGAAGGAGGCATATTAATGTCTAAAAAATACGAAAAAAGTTTTCCCGCAGACACTTCTTTAAATAAAGATGCTGAAGGGAATTTAATAAAAACATTCTTAAACGATCCTAAAGCCGATGCAGAACTCTATGCTTATTTATTATCAATGTCAAAAGGTGATAAAGAAAAAAAAGAAACAATAGTTTATAAAAATACTTTACCCTCTTAGTCATTCATAGCAACAGAAATTCTTCATTATAAAAGTCGTCGAACAGTTATTAACCATTTAAATTATCTTAAAGAGCAGAAATATGTTATAGACGAAGGTGAATATTATATTTTACCCAATAAAGAAAAAATGTATTTTAAAATTCCTCAAGATTTATTAACTTTTTTCTTAACTACAGTAAAAGAGCCTGTTATTAAAACTTATATCTATTTGGGGTAGAGAAATAACTATAAACCTAATCAGTATGTTTTTACATTAAAAGAAATATGCGAACATTTAGGTTTATGTTACTCAAAAAACAGTGAAACTATTAAAGATTATCTTTTTATTTTAGAACAGTTAAAACTTATTAAAGTTGTTAAATTTTATGAAGGAAATATTCCTAAAATGCGATTAATTCATTTTACTACTGAAATATCAAAAAGAGAAAAATATTTGATTGATTAACCATGTGAAAAAATAGTTAATTAGTGTGTGAAAAAATAGTTAATTAGTGTGTGAAAAAATAGTTAATTAGTGTGTGAAAAAATAGTTAATAATTCTAAATAATACTAAATAAACTTAATAATACTAAATAAGCGGTTATTTAATCAAATCGCTTCGCTCATTGATTAAATAACCTTAAGGGACTCGCACATCAAATTTCAGTTGAAAATTTCAAACATTCCTTGCCCTTCGGGCAATTTTTATTACTTTAATAGAAATCTCCCTTTTTTACTAATACCAAGAAAGAGCCTTGATTTCAGTAATTTTGGGAGGTTTCTATTACTTTAAAAGATTCCATTAAAGAACCTTCCAATAGATAATAAAAAATAAGAAGACATAATAAAACAAGTACTGTCCAAGAGAGAAAAAATGTATTATATGTGGAGCAAAGCTCCATCAAGGGAGGCCCTCCCTTATTATATCATAATTTTTTATTAAAAGCAAATTTGTTAAAAATATTTGTTAAAAAAGTAAGTATGAGTATGTTAAAAAATCATAACAGCTTTGGGCAAACTTTTTCCAATTACCTTTTTCATTTTTCATAATCTTTGAAAGGAGGCTATATGTGCCTAAAAAATACGAAAAAAAATTTTCCCGCAGATACTTCAATGAAAAAAGATGAAGAAGGAAGACTTATTAAAACATTTTTAAATGATCCCAAAGCTGATGCTGAACTTTACACCTATCTTTTATCAATGTCGATAGGAGAGGAAGGAGAAACTCGAGTTTATAAAAATGCCCTTCCCAATTAGGAAACTATTGCTACTAAAATTTTACGGTATAAAACTCGTAGAACTGTTTATAATCATTTAAAGTATTTAGAAGATTAGGAATATGTTCAAGACAAAGGTAAATATTATTTATTACCCAACAAAGAAAAAATGTACTTTAGAGTACCACAAGATTTACTCTCTTTCTTTATTGATACTGTTAAAGAACCAGTTATTAAGACTTATATTTATTTAGGACAAAGAAATAACTATAAACCCAACTAGTATGTTTTTACTATTAAAGAAATATGTGAACATTTGGGAATTAGTTACACTAATAATTCTTCTTCTGTTAGAAATTACTTAACTGCTTTGGAAAAATTTGAATTAATAAAAACAGTAGAGTTTTATGAAAATGAAACGCCAAAAATTCGTTTAATAGGATTCTCTACTAATAGCCCTAAGAAATGAGAATTTGATTCACGCTGGGAAAAAAATACTGAAAGGTTTGGGAAAAAAATACTGAAAGGTTTGGGAAAAAAATACTGAAAGGTTTGGGAAAAAAATACTGAACATTCTAACTAAACTAAGAAGTAAACAAAACGGGGAAGCTTTTAACTTCCCCTTAATTCTAAACGTCTCTCTTTTAACAAAGAGAGACTTAACTAATACTCTCGCGTATCAAATCTTCTCCTTTACCAAGCTGACCGCACATAAACCGGCACTTTCATTGGCCAAATACCTGTATCATTCTAATAAGCTTTTAATCCTTCTAAAAAGCTATGATATCTTATTTGCCCTACTTTTTCATACGCTTCCTATTGGGTATATTCTCCTTCTTTCTACTTAGCCCAAATATCAGCTTCCTAATCAATAGAATTCTATGTTTCAAAATATGATTTTAATTCATCAATTTCTTTTTTAGTCATTAAAACATATTTATTACGCAGTTTATCTAAATAACACCATCTATAATCATCCTTAACGTAATAACCTATATTAACTAAATCTTTTAGCTATTCCCGCACATATACTTTTAAAGTTGATAATTGTAAGTCTAATGCCTATATTTCACCATCAACCATAATAATACGAGCAATATTAGATCCAGTTTGTCTGGGATCAAAATGAATAGTTGATTTAATATGTGAAGCAATAGTATTATTCTTTTGGAGTTTTGTATATTCCTTAAGAGAAAGATAAGTGCCTTTTTCTTCTGTAAATATATAATAAACACCATTATTTCCTTTATGAATTATTTTAAATTCATAAAAACGTTTTAAATGTTCTTCATATCTATCTCGAACCTTTCTAAGCTAATTATAACTAATATTAAGTTCTTGCGCAAGAGCTTTAGTAGAATACTTTTTATTTAGTTCTATCATTCTTTCATTTCCTTCCTATAAGATAATAAATTAATAAAGACAACGTTGTCAGTTTAATTATTCCAATAGTCAGTGAAAAAAGAAATAATATTATGATAGAACTTTGTCCTAGGAGAAAAGAAATATACGTTGTTACCTTTTTTTTCGCATTGTATTTATCTTCTATCGCAAAAAAAAGGTAACAACGTAAATGAATTAGTCAACAGCTGTTACTTTATTCATCCAATAGCCAGTGAAAAAAGAAATAATATTATGTGTAGGGCCTACCCCCATATATTATAGCATAAATTTTAATTAAAAGCAAATAGGTAAAATATTTGACTATAAAATAGGCAAAATTATACCAGTCCAAAAGGGTAAAAAAGTAGTAGTTCAAAAATTATTAAATTGCTTGACATAGTTAAACGGTTAATATTTAAGGGAGTCAAGGTTGAATTAATTAAAAATTTTTGACACACCAACTCAGGTATTTTAAACTATTTTAAACTATTTTAAACTATTTTAAACTATTTTAAACT
>ERZ808274.435-NODE-435-length-21519-cov-3.774133_pt1 | contig 21519 bp, 15 predicted proteins | sample MGYA00521277_ERZ808274 | MGnify/ENA primary metagenome ERZ808274 (study PRJEB31516, sample SAMN03275597) | gut metagenome | biome: mammalia-associated habitat; material: feces | host: Papio cynocephalus | place: Kenya | collected 2012-07-28 ... | reverse complement strand
GGATTGAACCGGGGACCTCATGATTATGAATCATGCGCTCTAACCAGCTGAGCTACCCCGCCATCCGACTGCGAGAACTTACGTTCTCTTGTCGGTTCAATTTACGCTTTGTCCGATAACTTCTCGGCGAAAGCGGGTGCAAAGGTACAACAAAAAAATGAAACAGCCAAAAGTTACCTCATTTTTCATTACTTTTTATTCAGACACGGGTATTTGAAAGGCTGCCTGCTGCTCTGCACACGCACTTTATACTTACTATACACGTACTTTATACTTCCTTGGCATCGCCAGATGATGAGCCTTGTAAACTTCCTATATGCTCCCAATATCCTCGGCTGTCGTTGCCGTCTCGTTGCCGTGTCGTTGCCGTAATTAACCCGACAAAGACAGCAGGATAAAAGCAATATATCGGAACCTTATCAGAATGACAAAGCCCCTACACCGGCAGTAGGGAGCGGTATAGGGGCGAGAGTAATGGAAAAAATCCTATCAGCCTACTTCGGCACCGTTCTTAACAGGGGCGGTGACGGTGGTGACGACCAACTTGCCATCGGCGTCCACAGCCGAGAGAATCATGCCCTGCGACTCGATGCCCATCATCTTGCGCGGCGGGAAGTTGGCGATAAAGAGGACTTGCTTGCCGACCAATACCGACGGGTCGGGGTACGACTGCGCGATACCCGACAGGATAGTGCGTCCGCCCATGCCGTCGTCCAAACGGAATTGCAGGAGGCGTTCGCTCTTCTTCACCGGTTGGCAATCCAGCACGGTAGCCACGCGGATGTCCACTTTGTCGAAGTCGTCAATCGTGGTGGCAGCCTTGATGTCGGCGGGGTGCCAGTTGCGTAGTGCTTCGGCTTGCACAGCGGCTTCGTTCTCGGCTTTGATGCGTGCCAGGCGGTCGAGTTGGGCTTTGATGGCGTCGTCCTCAATCTTCTCGAAGAGGAGCGATACCTCACCCAGTTGCTGCCCCTCAGAGAGCAGGTTGACATTGCCGAGTTCTGCCCAATTTGCAACATTCATGCCCAGCATCTTGCGCAGTTTCTCGGAGGAGAACGGCAAGAACGGTTCGAAAGCAATCGACAGATTAGCAGCGATTTGCAGTGCCAGATTAAGGATGGTTGCCGTGCGGTTGAGGTCGGTTTTGGCGAGTTTCCAAGGCTCGGTGTCGGCAAGATACTTGTTGCCGATGCGGGCAAGGTTCATCGCCTCCTTTTGGGCATCTCGGAAACGGAAGTCGTTGAGCAGGCGTTCCAACTCGCCCTTGACGTTTTGGAAGTCGGCAATAGTGGCTTGGTCGTAGTCGTTGAGTTCGCCTGCCGCTGGCACTTTGCCGCCGAAATACTTGTTGGTCAGCACGAGTGCGCGGTTGACGAAGTTGCCGTAGATAGCCACTAATTCGTTGTTGTTGCGGGCTTGGAAGTCAGCCCATGTGAAGTCGTTGTCCTTGGTCTCGGGGGCATTGGCAGTCAGCACATAGCGCAGCACATCCTGCTTGCCTGGGAAATCGACAAGGTACTCGTTGAGCCATACCGCCCAGTTGCGGGAGGTGGAGATTTTGTCGCCTTCGAGGTTGAGGAACTCATTGGCGGGCACATTGTCGGGAAGGATATAGGAACCCTCCGCCTTGAGCATAGTCGGGAAGACGATGCAGTGGAAGACGATGTTGTCTTTGCCGATAAAGTGAATCAGGCGTGTGGAGGAGTCCTTCCACCATGTCTCCCATTTGCCGTATTCGGGGTGGGCATCGCAGAGTTCCTTGGTGTTGGAGATATAGCCGATGGGCGCGTCGAACCAGACATAGAGCACTTTGCCTTCGGCACCCTCTACGGGCACGGGAATACCCCAGTCGAGGTCGCGCGTCACAGCACGCGGGCGCAAACCGCCGTCCAGCCACGACTTGCACTGCCCATACACGTTGGGACGCCACTCTTTATGCTCGTTGAGAATCCACTCCTCGAGCCACGACTGGTATTGGTCGAGCGGCAGATACCAGTGGGTGGTGGGGCGCTTGGTCAGCGGGTTGCCGTTGATGGCGTTGTAAGGATTGATGAGTTCGTCGGGCGAGAGGGTGGCTCCGCACTTCTCACACTGGTCGCCGTAAGCACCCTGCGCATGGCAGCGCGGGCACTCGCCGCGGATATTGCGGTCGGTGAGGAACTCCTGCGTCTCGGGGTCGTAGAACTGCTCGGTGGTCTGTTGGATAAACTTGCCGTTGTCGTACAGTTTGCGGAAGAAGTCCGATGCCATCTTGTGGTGCGTGGGACTTGTGGTGCGCGAATAGATGTCAAACGATATACCAAAGCCCTCGAAAGAGTCCTTGATAAGTTTGTGATAGCGGTCCACCACCTGTTGGGTGGTGATACCCTCTTTGCGGGCGCGGATGGTGACAGGCACACCATGTTCGTCGCTACCGCCCACGAACAGCACGGGTTCGCCTTTCAGACGGAGATAGCGGACATAAATATCTGCGGGTACATACACGCCTGCGAGGTGCCCGATATGCACGGGACCATTGGCATAAGGTAAGGCTGCCGTTACAAGAGTACGTTGAAATGCCATAGTTATTTGAGTAGTTTATGTTTTTTAGTTGCTTTGTCGTTATATTCCACGCCCATTGCGGGGGCGAGGTAGTTGTGCTCCAACTCGTTGATATTCACCGTATGGATATCATTTCCGAGTGCCACGGAGATGCGTCCTGTCTCTTCGGAGACCACGATGGCGAGGGCATCGGTCTTCTCTGCCAGTCCGAGTGCGGCACGGTGGCGCAGTCCGTAGTGCTTGGGCAGGTCCTGCCGCTTGGTGACAGGCAGGATACACGCCGCCGACTGCAGGCGGTTGCCCGAGATGATGAGTGCCCCGTCGTGGAGGGGTGTGTTCTTGAAGAAGATATTCTCAATCATTCGTGCCGAGATGACGGCGTCCACCGTCTCGCCGGTGTCGGCATACTCTTTGAGTCCCTGCTGGTTGGTGATGACGATGAGTGCGCCCGTCTTGCTGGCAGACATGTGCGAGCAGGCGAGAATGATTTGGTCCACTTGCTGCTGCGCCTCTTTCTGGTGCCTGGTGTGCGAGAGGTGGTCGCGGATATTGTCCATATTGAACCGCGCCCCGATGCGGTAGAAGAACGAACGTATCTCCTCCTGGAATATCACAATGAGCGCGATGGCCCCCACACTGATGAAGCGGTCGAAGAGGGCACCCGTGAGTTCCAACTCGAAGACATAACTAACTAACAACCACGCAAATATGAATGCCAAGATACCCCAGAACAGGTTGCTGGCACCCGAGCGGCGCAAGATGCGGTAGATACCAAACAGAATGGTAGCCACCAAGAGGATATCGATTATGTCTTTCAGCCCTATATGCATAGTTAATCGTCTGTAGTTGTGGCGGTTATGCCTTGTCTGGATAGGTGTATTGCCAGACGGCTATCGCCTGTTTGGCGGGTGCCACCTCGTGCACGCGGAGGATATTCGCGCCTTTCTCGAGGGCAATAATATGCGCTGCGGTGGTGGCAGGCAGCACATCATCAGGTGTCAGCCCCATCGGGCGGTAGAACATCGACTTGTGCGACACGCCCACCAATACGGGGGCATGGAGTGTCTGCAGGACATCCAACTGGCGCAGGAGACTATAGTTCTGCTCCACGTTCTTGCCGAAGCCGAAGCCCGGGTCGAGAATCACATCTGCCACACCGCGGCGGTGCAGTTCGTCAGTACGTGACTGAAGAAAGTCCAGTATATCCGTCATCGTGCGGTCGTAACCGTCATCGCTCTTGGTAATCTCTCGCGCGTGCGTGAGAATATAAGGAACGCGATACTTGCTCACAACGTCAAACATCTGATTATCAGCGTCCCCGCCATACACGTCATTGATAATATCCGCCCCTTCCTCTATGGAGCGGCGGGCTACTTCCGCACGGAAAGTATCCACGGATACAGGCACCTCCGCCCACCTCCTGCGGATGGCTTTCAGGGCAGGTTCAAGCCGTGCCCACTCGCCCTCTGTGTCCACAGGCGTGGAGCCGGGACGGGTGGAGCAAGCCCCCAAGTCCAATATCTCAGCCCCCTCGTCCAACGCCTTTTCGGCACAGCGGAGCACCTCGTCCTCGCTCATCGAGCGGCATGAGGTGTAAAAACTGTCGGGCGTGATGTTCACAATCGCCATCACGCGCGGCACTGACAGGTCTAATAACTGACCACGTAGTCGAACAAATGCTTGCATTTCAATCGCAAAGGTACAAAAAACATCGCAAATGTGCCAATCTGTGCGCCTCCCTTACTGCCGAAAAACGTGCTTTTCCCAAGAAAATCACTTTTTCTGTATTTTTTCGCCCGAAAGGTTAGATTAAACCACTTTTTTTTTATACCTTTGCGGGCTGAAACTGAATTGTGCATAACGAGACAACATTATGAATACTGCAACAAAATCTGTACTGCTCGCGATGGTGGTGGTGCTAAGTGCCTGCCAAAGCCGCGAATTGAACACAAAAACATCGTTTCAGACGGGTTGGAAGACATTTGACGAGAATACCACCCGTTTCGAGGCATACGAGGGCTTCACCTCCATCACGCCCGTGGGCATGTTGCCTATCGAGGGTGGTTCGTTCACCATCGGTCAGATGGACGAGTTCGTGACTGCGCCGCACAACAGCGAGCGTAGAACGCTGACTGTCAGTTCGTTCTATATGGACAAATACGAAGTTACCAATATGGCGTGGAAAGAGTACGTGACGTGGATGGAATATGTCTTCGGCAAATATCGTTGGGATCTGGTGAAGGCTGTGCTGCCCGATACTACCGTGTGGCGCAACGAGATGGCGTACAACGAACCCTATGTGGAGAACTATTTCCGCCACCCCGCCTATAGTTTCTACCCCGTGGTAGGTGTGTCCTGGGACCAGGCTATGGCGTACTGCCAGTGGCGTACCGACCGTGTCAATGAGTTGATATTGGTGTCCGGCAAGTATATGGAGCAACCGCAATACCAATTGCTCAACCCCAATGCTTATTTCTCGGAGCAGGAGGCGGACGAGTTCCTGAAGAACAACTATGCCCACCCCGAGTATGCCGCTTATGAGAAAGAAGCCGTAGAGGTACCCCTGTCTGTGGCGCAACTGTATGGCTACGAGGGCGAAGAGGAGCCCGAAGAGGACGAATACGGCAATATGACCGACCCGCTGGTGACTATGTACCGTCTGCCCTACGAGTGGGTGCGCGACCAGTTCGTATTCAATACCGAGAAGTATTTTGCCGACAACGAGTTCAACCCCGATATGGGGCGTGGTGCCCGCGTAGATGCGTATGGCAACCCGCGTAAACTCAACCGCGCCGACGGGGTGCTGCTCATCGGCTACCGCCTGCCCACCGAGGCGGAGTGGGAATATGCAGCCTTCGCGCCTACCGCAGATGAAGACGGTATGCCCGCCGAAGGGCGTATCTACCCGTGGTCCGGCTACCACCCGCGTGACCTGAGCAAGAAGAACAAAGGCCGGATGATGGCCAACTTCGTCCGCAGCCGTGGCGACATGATGGGCGTGGCTGGTGCCACCAACGACGGCTATGTGCTCACCGCTCCCGTTGATGCTTACGCGCCCAATGATTTCGGTCTCTACAATATGGCAGGAAATGTGAACGAATGGGTGCTTGATGTGTATCGCGAAACCTCATTCGCCGAAATGACCGAATACAACCCCTATCGCGGTAACATCTATTCGCGCGTGAAACGCGACGAGAATGGCAACCCCGTAATGACCGAGACCGGTTGCCTGGCTATTGAGTATGATGCCAAAGATGATAAGCGCGACTACAAGGACGGTGACCTCTCTTCCCGTCTGGATACCGACTACCCGCTCGACACCCTCGGTCTGACCGAGGAGCAGATGGCGGAGGTGAAGTTCGACCCGTCGGATATTCTCATCCCCCGCGTCACCAATCGCACGCGCGTATATAAAGGTGGTTCGTGGAACGACCGTATCTACTGGCTCAACCCCACCACACGCCGGTTCATGGACCAAGACCAGTCGTCCAGCACCATCGGCTTCCGCTGCGCCATGTCAATGCTCGGCAATCAGGTACCCAACAAATGATAATCAATTTTATAATCTAATAATATGAATATCCCATCAAATCTGCGCTACACCAAGGACCACGAGTGGATCCGTGTAGAAGGTGAAGAAGCGTACGTAGGCATCACGGATTACGCACAATCCGAGTTAGGTGAAATCGTGTTCGTTGACATCAACACACAAGGCGAGACCATCGCCCAAGACGAGACTTTCGGCTCTATCGAGGCTGTAAAGACCGTCAGCGACCTCAATATGCCTGTTGCCGGCGAAGTGCTGGAAATCAACGAGGCTATCAACGACCAACCCGAACTGGTCAACAACGACCCCTACGGCGAAGGCTGGATGATTAAAATCCGCATCGTTAATCCGGCGGAACTCGACACCCTGCTCGACGCTGCAGGCTACCAGGCTCTCATCGGATAATCCGCATAGCAAACGGACAATTGTCCGCTACACATAACCACCACCGCACACGACATGCGGGTGACACATCAGAACAGGGCTGCCAACTGGCAGTCTTGTTTTTTGAATAGTAGCAGACTCATCGCAAGTCGGTCGTGAATTTATCGCGGGTCTATCGCGGGTCTGTCGCGGGTCGGCAGTTGCCCCATACTGCAGGGCACAGACGTGCTTTCTCGCTACTATTTACCCATAAACTGCAAAAAAACACCCATCAATATACAAAACTATTTGCATTATCAGCGATTTTGTTGTAACTTTGCGCGTTAATACAAACAATTAACTGCAAACAAATACGATAACCATAAAAATATAACGTATATGAAACACCTTTTTACTACTATTTTATTATGCCTCACAGCACTGTTTGCTACGGCAGAAACATGGACCGATGCCAACGGAGTTATCTACGAATTTGGCACTAACGGCGACAACGCCTGTGTATCAAGAATACACAACTGCCCTAAAAATCTCACTATCCCTGATGTTGTCTATAATGGCACAACCCCATATACCGTTACCGAAATCGGCTATTCAAACTATCATATTTTTAATTACGAAGACCCTGGCGTGGAAACCATATCTATGCCTAAAACGGTCATCGCCATTGGAGAAAATACTTTCCGTGAATGTAAATCACTCAAAACGGTTGAGATTCCTGCCAAACAAGTCGGTGCATACTCGTTCTATGGATGTACTTCTCTGCAAAACGTAGTCCTCAGTGGTCCTATCACCACTATCAGCGAGGGTTTGTTCCAAGACTGCGGTGCTCTGCTGAAAATCAACCTGCCGTCCACCATTACGACCATTCAAACCAACGCTTTCCTGAATTGTAACTCGCTGGAAATAAATGTTCCATCGTCAGTAACATCAATAGGAGAGAACGCTTTTAATGGTAGCAATATCATTCATATTGCGGCTACTACGCCCCCAACTCTGGTAAGTAGCCAACTTATCAACAGCAAAGCCCTTATTTTCGTTCCTGAGACATTATTGAATGCCTATCAAACAGCACCTTATTGGTCAGATTTTGCCGATAGGATTTTGTCTGAAAGCACAACCAAGCAGCGTGAAGTAACCGTGACTGCTGCGTCTAACCTGTCGGCTCTGCATACAGCCCTTGGACTGACAACTCTTACCAATATCGTCTCCCTCAAAGTCAATGGTACTATCAATAGTTACGACATCATGCTCATTCGCAACAAGATGATTAACCTCAAATACCTCGACCTCTCCAATGCCTCCGTCGTAGCCAACTCCTACGAATACTATACCGGCTACTGCACCCATGACAATATGTTGGAAGAATACGCCTTTTCCGAACTCGGACTCAAAGTACTGCATCTGCCCAAGGACCTTGTCTCTATACACGACTGCTGTACCAATTGCCAAGGATTGGACACCGTCTATTGCCAACCGGGACTGCAATCCATTGGCAACAAAGCCTTTGATGGCTGCACCAGCCTCCGCCACGTGGACATCAAAGAGGGACTCATCGAGATAGGCACCAACGCTTTCGCCTACACACCTTCCCTCGAAACTATCAAACTCCCCAATAGCCTTGAGACCATTGGTGATGGGGCTTTTTTCTGCACAGGTCTCACCTCACTCACCATCCCCGCCAATGTGCAAAACATGGGAACAGGTGCATTCATGTATGGTGACATGGGATATCGTATATATTGCCAAAACTACGACAATAATGGAAAGCAATCTGGATCGTGGTATTGGAAAGCAGGAGAATACCAACATGACTATTGGCAACATGGCGGCAAATTGGAGCACGTCATCTTTGCACCAGGTTGCAAACTGAAGACACTTCCCAAATACACCTTTGTCGGACAAGAACGCCTGTTAGACATCTCTTGGCCCACGAATATGGAAACCTTGGAGTTTGGCTCTGTGGCTTATTGCACCTCACTCAAGAACCGCCAATTCCCCGAAGGGCTGAAGACCATCAAAGAGTATGCTTTTGAGGGCTGTACCTCGCTGGACACCATCGTATTGCCCCCTCATTTGGCAACGATTGAGAGTAACGCTTTCCGCGATTGCGCCAATATGGATGTCATCAAAATCTCCAGTTCCGTATATACCATCAACAACTTCGCCTTTGCAGGTTGCCCCAAGGTGTCGAAGGTCTATACCTACACCGTAGAGCCCACTAACATTCTCCAGCAGACCTTCGATTGCTACCAGGTGGCAGACCTCTATGTACCCCGCACCAGTTACCTGACTTACTTCTACAACACCCAATGGAGCCAGTTCCTCCACCTGATTGAGTTCGACGAGGCTTACGACTACTTCTACCTGAACGGTGACTACGAGTTGGGCGGCGAACACGGCACCATAGAGGGCAATCCTGATGTGGACATCAACCCGGGCGGCGGATTGATTATCTACGGCGACTCCACCCTCAATTTCGGCGATATCACCATCACAGGCACCCCCGAGACAGGATCGTCCATCATCAGCGACGACAATATAGACATCGACACCCTGCGCCTCAACCTGTTGGAGTCCAAGGACAAATGGCACTTCCTGACCTTCCCCTTCGACATCAATCGCGAGGACGTGAAGTGCCGCAGCGAGTTCGTAATCCGCTACTACGACGGCGATATCCGCGCCAAGAACGGCAGCGGCGGTTGGCAGAACACCCCTGTGGGCAAGCCGCTGAAGAATGCACAAGGCTACATCTTCCAGCCCAAAGAGAACGACACGCTGCAATTGGTATTCAAGCACCCCAAGTTCCCGACCACCGATGTCAGCACGCCGCTCAACCTCTACGCGCCTGCCGACCCGACGCACACGTGGGATGCCAACTGGAACCTCGTGGGTAACCCCTATATGAGTTACTACGACCTCGACAGCATCATGAACGGCGGCTTCAACTACCCCGTCATCTGCTGGAACGGCACAGGTTACGACACCTATCGCCCGAGCGACGACCACTACCATTTCCTGCCGTTTGAGGCATTCTTCGTGCAGAACGCCAAGTTGTCACAGATGACTTTCCCCATCTCGGGACGCGAGACACGTATTCAGGCGAACAAGAAGTTGTACGGCGACGACAAGCAGCCCGCTGCTGCCCCTGCCCGTCAGGCATACGCCAACACATCTAACGACGGACGTCTGGTGATTAACCTCACACTCAGCGACGATGCCTATACCGACCGCACGCGCGTAGTGTTCAACGCGGCTGCCGCCACAGGCTACGAGATAGGCACCGATGCCGTCAAGTTCTTCGCCGGCAACCCGTCGCCCGTACAACTCTACACCATCGGCGCACTCAACGAGGAGTACAGCATCAACGAGCGACCTGCCACCGCCAACGGTGAGGTCATCCGCATAGGCTACTACACACCCCAAGCAGGCATGCTGACCCTCTCTGCTGCACGCATGGACACCACCGTCTGCATCTACGACAACCTACTGCACCAAGAGGTGGACCTCGCAACAGGCGACTACACCTTCTACTCCGAGGCAGGGCACAACCGTACCCGCTTCTCATTGGCAGCCAAGGCACCCAGCATCACCACCTCAGTGGACGACCTGACGGAGGCTGAGGCGGCAGATGTGACCGTCTATACCACCACGGGTGTGCTGGTGGCTGAACACGCTGCCTTGGACGACTTGCACCTCGCAGCAGGCGTGTATCTGGTGAAGACGAATATGGGTACCAAGAAAATAGTAGTGCGATGAGACTCAACCTGTTGCATATTATCGCACTGACGGGCGCATTGCTGGGGAGTATGTCGGCACTGGCCGACTTCAACCCCGACAACCCGCCGGAGCCGTTAGTCACGCGCAGGCTGACCGTGGGGGTCACACCCTCGGACGCAGGCCGCGCTTATGGAGAGGGCAACTACCGCGTGGGAGAGAACGTGTGGCTCAGCACCGACTCCAACGCCTACTATGTCTTCCAATACTGGTCCCTCAATGGCGTGCAATACTCCACCGAGCGGGCATTCTCATACACTATGGGCGACTCCGCGGTCACCTTCATAGCGCACTACAAGTACGACAAACCTGTCATTCCTGACAAGCCTTTCGACCCAAGCAACCCGCCCGAACCGTTTGTATCACAACTGGTGAAGGTAACAGCCACCCCGCCCGAGGGCGGCTACACGCAGGGCTCAGGCACCTATCGGGCAGGCACCACGGTCGCAATAGGTGTGACCCCGTACACACAGTACGCCTTCGGCGGCTGGACCCTCAACGGACGTCCCTACCCCGAGATGGGCACACAGTTCTCCTACACGGTGGGCGACTCGGCAGCGTATTTCGAGGCACGCCTGATTGAGAAGCACCTCATCACTGTCAAGACGCACCCGCGGGCGGCAGGCATCAGCACCATGACAGTGGACGGCACCACCATGGACAACGAGATACTCATTCCGGGCGAACAGGTGCTGCTCTCCACCACGGGCAACCCCGACTACCGTTTCCGCCATTGGACCCTCAACGGAAAACCGTACAACACATCCGTCTCGTGCAACTACACGATGGGCGACACCACCGCCTCATTCGTAGCCGTTTACGACTATATCGGCACAGGCGACACCACCGTGTTCAACCCCGCCAATCCCCCCGAACCCACCCTCCATCAGGATGTGTTTATCAAGGTCATCTCGGCTACGCCCGACAAGGGGACGGTCACCGGCACTGGCACCTACCCCTTTGCCTCACAGGTCACTATCACTGCCAACCCCCTGTCCGGCTATGTGTTCCGCTATTGGAAAGACAATGGCAGCAACCAGACCCCCCGCACGATAGTTGCCACGATGACCGACACCTTGTTTATAGCCTACTTCGGCAACGACACCTGCCGTATCGACACTACCATCTGCTACGGCGAGACCCTGCAGGTGGGAGATACCATTCTCAGCCAAACGGGGCACCGCGAGTTTCAGACACGCCGACCCGACGGACTCTACACGTGGAATATCGTGGACCTGACAGTCTGGCACCCCATGAGCAGCACTATGAATGCCACCATCTGCCAGGGCGATACGTTCCGCTACGAGGGTGGAGAATACACAGCGGCGGGCACTTATGTGGACACGCTGCTCAACCCCTTCGGGTGCGACAGCATTGTCACATTGCACCTCACCGTCAACCCCACCTACGACACCACCATTGTCGCATCTATCTGTGCATCAGAGCGTTACGAAGCAAACGGATTCTCTGTCAGTACCCCGGGTGAGTATGTACACTACATGACCACCGCTCGGGGCTGCGACAGCATTGTGCACCTCTCGCTCACCGTGCACGAGGAATACGACTCCACCATCGTGGCACGTATCTGCCGCGGCGAGACCTACAATCTCAACGGGTTCAATGTCACAGAAGCGGGTGAATACACCCTCGAACTGAAATCCCAATATGGGTGCGACAGCATCATGCACCTCGCGTTGACCGTGGATAGTGTGCCTACCGTCTTCTACTACGACAGCATCTGCGAGGGCGAGGCCTACGCATGGCGCGACAGCACCTACGCCCTCACCGGCCGCTATTGGGACCGCGAACCAACCGACACCGTCGCCTGCGGATATATCCTCCACGAACTCAACCTCCTTGTGCACCCGCAACTGCAAGTACATTACAGCGAGCAGTCGTTCATCCTCTGCCAGTCGGCGGAGCGTCCTACGGTGCGCGTTGCCGTCACGGCAGGCAGTCCGTCAGGCTATTCCCTGGCACTCGTGGACTCCGCCACACAGCGGCAAGCCGTCTGGACAGACCTGCCCTTCACAGGCAGCATCACCGTGCCCGAGTTGCCCGACACCCTCTTCCCCGGCTACTATGCGCTTATCGTCACCATACAAGACTCGTTCTGCAACGACCTTGCCACCACCCTGCACCTGCAGGTCAACTATGCCGCCGACTCGCTCATCACACAGCGGTGGGGCGACCTCCTTGCCGTGCGCAAGACCGCCTACGACCGCTACGGGGGCTTCACTGCCTACCAATGGTATCGCGACGGACTGCCGTTGGCAGGCGAGACGGCATCCACGCTCTATCGCCCCGCCGAGGGCTTGGAGGGCAGCACCTGGCAGGTAGAGGTCACACGCACCGTTGACGGGGTGACACTCATCTCATGCCCGTTCACGCCTACACCGCAGCCTGCCACGGTCACCCTGGTCATCACGCCTACTGCCACCACCGCCAAGGCTCCACTGCGGGTGCGGGCGGCGCAGGACGGGCAACTCACCACCTACAACCGCGAGGGCATCACAATAGGCTCCACACCGGTCTTGGCGGGCGACAACCGCGTCAGTGCACCCGCCGCATCGGGCATCTACCTCATGCAACTTACCACATCATCGGGTGAACGATACATACAGAAAATACTTGTGTACTAACTATTCAGGAGGACTACAAATGAAAAGAATCATCTATGGCATATTGTTGCTGCTCCTGTTTGCAGTGGGTACACAGGCACAGGACAACCGCCCTACCAACTATCTCGGCTTCGACGCAGGCGGCGGCTATTCGCACCTCTTCTTCGGCAATGTCTGGCAGCCCTGCAACGGCGTTGCCAAGCCCCTGTCCGGCTGGGGTGTCACAGGCTCCGTATTCTACGAACTGGAATACCGGCATTTCCTTTTCCATACGGGGTTCGGTGTGGACTACCTCACGAGCAGCAATCTCCTGCCCGTGACCGACCACACCGCATCTATCGTGGAGTACCCGTCTATGGCATACCACTACTCGTTCTCCAACTTCCGCGAGACCACTTCCTACGGCGTGGGATATGTGCCTGTCATGGTGGGTGGCGGATGGCGGCAGGCCTATTTCCTCGTGGGTGCCAAGGTCGGACTATTGCCTTTTGGCGGCAAGACCATCAGCCAATCCGATGTCGAGATATGGGCAGAAGACGATGACATCATCGACCCGCTCCATGGGCTCGACACCCATGATATGCGCGAGTTCCACATCAGCGGCACCTCGCAAACCGTCGATTTCTCGCGACTCAATGTCATGCTTTCCGCCGAAGTGGGTTTCAACCTCAGCAAGCGGGCATGGGCAAGCGAAAAGGAACTCAAGAAGATGGACCGTGCCCAACGCTATCGCAATATGCGCAAGAAGAAGTCGCTCCGCGACCTCACGCACGTGCGTCTTGCCCTGTTTGCAGACTATGGCATCTCCAATCTCCATACCTACCGGCCCAACCCCGTACCCTTCGGCACGGAGCCTGACGGCGGCATTGTGGGCTTCAGCAGTCTCACTGACCTGCGTCCCTACTCTATGCTGGGCTATTCCGAACACCGGGAGGCGGCCCTCAACAATCTCCTCGTAGGTGTCAAACTGAAAGTCCTCTTCGAGTTGCCCAAGAAAGTGCGCAAGAAAGACCCCGTGGCATACCCGTATGTCTATGTCTATACGCACGACGAAGTCACGCAGAAACCACTGCCGGGCACCCGCGTGCAAATCACCAATGCCACCACCGGCAAGGTGCGTCTTGACAAGCCCACAGATGCCAAAAGGGCGCGTGTCGGCAAAGGATTGCCCGCCGGACCGTACCAAATCTACGTGGCACGCAACGGCTATCTGCCGCACGACACCATCCGCTTTGAGCACCGCGACGACTACGACACGCTCCGCGTAGCACTCTACCCGTCGTCACCGCTCGCGGCTACGGTCACCGATGCACGGTCATTGCGCCCCGTGGCGGCACAAGTCACCATCACCACGCTGGATGGCACACTCGTGGCTGCTACCACCACCGACTCGCTCAACAACGTGCTCTCCACCTCCGTGGACAACCGTCTGCCGTATATCGTCCAGGCGACAGCCGATGCCTACGAACCGTTCCTCGACACCATCGCACCGCTCACCGCGGCTGTCAATGTGGCGATGGAACCCAAGGTCATTCGCTCATTCGTGCTGCACAATATGTACTTCGCCACAGCCAAGACCACCATCCTGCCTTCGTCTGAAAAGGCGCTCCACGAACTCCTTGACTTCCTGCGCGAGAATCCCGAAGTCACCATTCGCATCATCGGTCACACCGACGATGTGGGCTCCGAAGCCTCCAACCAGACCCTCTCCGAAGGGCGTGCCAAGAGCGTTCGGCAGGCGATGATTAAGCGCGGTATCGACGGCAAACGTATCAAGACTGCCGGACGAGGCGAGAACGACCCCATCGTGCCCAACGACTCCGACCGTCACCGACAGATGAACCGCCGTGTCGAAATCGAGATTCTCTCAGGCTCCGTCAAGGCGACAACCGCGTTGTAATCAATGTTTTTGTTGGTGGTTGGTTAGAGGTTGGTTATAGGTTGGTTGCCCTGTGGTTGTCACCTGCCATTTGCGTAAGTACACAAAAATCACTAACTTTGTGGGCTCTATTCTGCCATTCCTTGCAAATTGGCACAAGAATTGCGGGCGGATAGACAATGATTATATCAACGATTATATCAATGACAGACTATGATATACAAAATTACTTTTTCGTGCGACGAGGTGGAGGGGTTCCGCCGTGTGTTCGAGGCAGACAGCGAGGCTACGTTTCTCGACCTGCACCGTGCTATCCTGAAGAGCGTCAAGTATCCGGACGACCAGATGACATCGTTCTATATGTGCAACGACCGCTGGGAGAAAGAGCAGGAAGTGACACTTGTGGAGATGGGCAACAACTTCGAGTACGACAACATGGTGATGGAGTCCACGCACCTGAGCGACCTGCTGGAAGAGCAAGGGCAGCGTCTCATCTACGTGTTCGACCCGATGTTTGAGCGTTGTTTCTTCGGCAACCTGACGGAGATACTGCCGGGCACCTGCGACGAGGTGAAGTGCGTGGAGTCGAAAGGCAAAGCACCCAAGCAGTTGCAGACTGAGGACGCGATGGACGCATTGACGGCCAAGGGCGGCAAGGACGACCTCGGATTGGACGAGGACTTCTACGGCGACAGCCAGTATGATGACGGCGACCTTGACGCGGAGGGCTTCCAAGACCTGAGTTTCGACGACGGGTCGATGTTCTGATGCCGACATTGGTGGTCATATTGGGACCGACGGGTGTGGGCAAGACGGACGAGAGTCTGCGTCTGGCACGCCTGTACGGATGCCCGATAGTGAGTGCCGATTCGCGTCAGATATACCGCGATTTGCCTATCGGTACAGCGGCTCCCACGCAGGAAGAGCAACAGGAGATACGTCACTATTTTGTTGGTTGCAAGGCACTTACGGAGACATACAACGCGGGGCAGTACGCACGCGACTGCTTGGAACTGCTGGGGGAACTATTCAAGACGCACGACCATGTGGTGATGGTGGGGGGCAGTATGATGTATGTAGATGCCGTCTGCCGCGGATTGGACGATATACCGGAGGTGCCGGTGGCGGTTCGTGAGGCGGTACGTACTGATTATCAGCGCAACGGGTTGGTATGGTTGCAGGCGGAAGTGGAGCGGTTAGACCCCGATTATTGGGCAGAGGTTGACAGGCAGAACCCCCAACGGCTGATGCATTGTGTAGAGGTCTGCAGGGTAAGTGGGCAGCCGTATTCGGCGTTTCGCCGCAACGGGAAGCCCAATCGGCAGAACAATATCGCGAGGGGGTTTGATATAGAAGAGATGATGATAGAGCGACCCCGCGAGGAACTGTACGACCGTATCAACCGCCGTGTGGACAAGATGATGGAGGCGGGGCTGCAGGACGAGGCAAGGCGTGCTTTCGAGGTACTGAATATATCCCTCGACCCGCTGCCGGAGGGTGCAACGGAAGTGCTGCCCAATAGCGTTAACACGGTGGGTTACAAGGAGTTGCTGCGATATTTCCGCGGCGAGTGGACGCTTGACCGTGCTGTGGAGATGATAAAACAAAACAGCCGCCATTATGCCAAAAGGCAGATGACATGGTGGCGCAACAAGCAAAAAACGATATGAAGAAGCAGATATACATACTTTGTGCCCTCGCGGTGATGGCGGTCGGGTGCAAGAAAGTGACGGTGGATTTCACCTATTCGCCCACGGAACCGCGTGCAGGTGAGGCGGTTACGTTCACCAACAACAGCAGTGCGGGCGAGAAATGGGACTGGAACTTCGGCGACAACAGCACGACGACCAGCAAGAATCCCCGCCATACCTTCAAAAAGGCGGGCACGTACCTCGTTACGCTGCGCGTGGATAGTGCTAAGAACCAGACGTGCAGCAAGTCGGTGACGGTGTATGACACCATACCGACTTTCGTTGCATCGTCGGACTCGATTACGCACTACACCGACGTAACTCTCACGGCGAATATATACAATCCGTTTTCGTATAACTTGCAGTATCAGTGGACGTTACCCGAATATTGCGTGTTGCAGTCGGGTACGCTGACAAGCAGTGCGGTGACGGTGTATTTCACCACCTACGGACAAACGGAACAGGTGCAACTCACCATCACGCAGAACGGCGTGCAGTATCCTATCAGCCGCGACTTGTATGTGTATGAGACGCTGGCACCTGCATTGCTGATGTCCCGCGCTGACGGCACTATGATGCGCCAACGGCTGATAGGGGAGCGTTTGGAGGACGCTTTGCCGGACACGCGCGACGAGGACAGGCAATTGCTGGCAGCCGTGTGCGATACCGTGGTGGTCTATAACGACTCTGTTTTTGACCTTGCGCGTATGCAGACTATCGTCGGCAGTCCCGTAAAGAGGGTGCAAATGGATAAGATGGCGCAGAAATGGTACTTCGTTACGGCTGACGGATTGTTTGTAGCCAACTTCAACGGCACAAGCACTGCCACATATATCACGCAGGTGGACGCAGCGGCGACAGGTGCGCTGCATATCGACCATGAGCGCAACCAACTCTATTGGGCGACCCCGAGCGGATTATGGGCGATGCCGCTGGTCAAGAGCATGACCAACAAGTTCTCCACCACGCCCGCGCAGTACAACCAAGTGACTGATATAGCGCGTATTGCGTTCAATTCAGAAGCCCGTTAGACCTATGCAACCCGAATATATCTTTGAGACCTCGTGGGAGGTCTGTAACCGTGTGGGCGGTATCTATGCCGTCCTCTCTACCCGTGCCGCATCTATGCAGTGCGAACACAAAGACAAAGTGATTTTCTTTGGTCCCGATTTGGGCGGGACGTCCGATATCTACTTCAAAGAAAGCAAGACTCTTCTGCGCGGTTGGCGACCTGAAGGCGTGCGCGTAGGGCGTTGGCAGGTGCCGGGCAAGCCTATTGCGGTGCTGCTTCGCTGGGACAAACTATGGGCGGAAAAGGACGCCATCTATGCACATTTTTGGCAGCAATACGGTGTGCAGAGCCATGCTGCTTATGGCGATTACGACGAGTCCTGCCTCTTTGCCTACGCCGTCGGGCAGGTGGCAGAGAGTCTCTACCGCCATCTCGGTATGCCGGTAACGGTCATGCATTGCAACGAGTGGCAGACGGCTTTCACCGTACTCTATATCCGTGAGCATTGCCCCCATATCGGCACCCTGTTCACCACCCATGCCACGGGCATAGGACGCTCAATTGCCGGTAATGGCAAGCCGCTGTACGACTATTTCGATGGCTACCACGGCGACCAGATGGCGGCGGAACTCAATATGGTCAGCAAGCACTCCGCCGAGAAGACTGCCGCACACTACTGCGACTGCTTCACCACCGTCAGCGACCTCACCGCACGCGAGTGCAAACAACTCCTTGACAAGCCCGTGGATATCGTCACGCCCAACGGCTTTGAGCATGACTTTGTTCCCCAGGGCGATGCCTTCACCGTCGCCCGCAAACGTGCACGCAAAGCCCTGCTTGCCTACGCCCAATCGCGTGGGGCTGAGGCAAAAGCCACTGATTGGTTTATAGGTACTGCCGGACGGTTGGAGTGGAAAAACAAAGGCATTGATGTCTTCCTTGCGTCTATGGAGCGGTTGGGTAGCATACCCGCCACGTCTGCCAAGGCGGGCAATAAGCAGATTCTCGCCTTTGTGATGATACCCTATCTTGACAAGCCCGACTACACCGTCGGCAATGTGCGTGTGGTCTTTATCCCCACGTACCTCAACGGCAACGACGGTGTACTCAACCTACCTTATTACGATTTGCTCATCGGTCTGGATGCCACCGTCTTTCCGAGTTACTATGAGCCATGGGGGTACACTCCGCTTGAGAGCATTGCTTTTCATGTGCCGACCATCACCACCACACTCAGCGGCTTTGGCGTCTGGTGTATGTCGCAGGGTGTGCAGACTATCGACCAAGGTGTAGCCGTCATCCGCCGCACCGATAGCAATCAGGACGAGGTCGTTCAAACCATCTCCGACACATTGCATCACTACTTCTCTCTGAAAGCCAAGCAGATAGATGCTATCCGCACCCTTGCGGCAGCCTTAGCCGACAAGGCGGATTGGAAGCATTTCTACCCCTACTATCGCGAAGCCTACGCCATAGCATTGCAACGCGCTTCCGAGCGCACCCACAATAGTTGCCCCTCATAGCGGATATTTGCCATTTTTTTCGTAACTTTGCAGCCGCTTTTTCAGCCAACCACGTATGTTGCCCATAGATTTCATACATAGCATGCAGCAGCAGTTGGGTGCCGCCGATGCCGAGAGACTCTTCCACGCATTGGAAGGCGAGCCCGTCACGTCTATCCGTCTCAACGACAAGATAGACGAACTGACTTTCGATGCCGACACCGACGAGGTGCCGTGGAACGAGGACGGCTACTACCTCAGCACGCGACCGCAGTTCACCCTCGACCCGCTCTTCCACGCGGGCTGCTACTATGTGCAGGAGGCGAGCAGCATGTTCCTGCAGCAGGTGTTGGAGCAGTTCGTGGAGCCCGACAGCATCGTTCTCGACCTCTGTGCCGCACCCGGGGGCAAATCCACCCTCATCAGCCAGTATCTAGGCGACGAGGGGCTCCTCATCAGCAACGAGGTGGTGCGACAGCGCGTCTTCATCCTCTCCGAGAATATCCAGAAATGGGGCAACGGCAACACGGTAGTCACACACAACCAACCTGTTGACTTCGGCGAGCGGCTGCCCAACCTGTTCGATTGCATGCTGATAGATGCCCCTTGTTCGGGCGAAGGCATGTTCCGTAAGGACCCCGATGCCATCGCCGAGTGGAGCAAGACCAACGTGCGTCTGTGCGCCGACCGTCAGCGCACCATCGTGGAAGACGCATGGGACACCCTCAAGCCCGGCGGCATACTCATCTATTCCACCTGCACATTCAACCGTCAGGAGAACGAGCACAACGCCCTGTGGATAGCCGAGGAACTCGGTGCCGACGTGCTGGACATCGGCTTCGACCCCGCATGGGGTATCACGGAGGGGCACCCCGGCTACCATTTCTATCCGCACAAGACCCGTGGCGAAGGGCTGTATATCTGCGCCTTCCGCAAGCGGGGTGAATGTCTCAATCCGTTCCGCGTGCCCAAGAGCAAGCAGCCCGCCTCCAAGCCCATCGAGCAGGAGAATATACTCCGCGGCTGGCTACTCCACCCCGACCGTTGGGTGATGCGGCAGCAGGACCGCTTCATCACCGCTTACCCGCTGAAATACAAAGAGTTGATAGAGTACCTCACCACGCAGTTCATCTGCATCAGTTACGGCGTCGGTGTCGGTGAACAACGCGGCAAGACGATGGCTCCGCAGCACCCCCTGGCGATGGTCAAGGACCTCAAAGCCGATGCCTTTCCGCAAGCCGAACTCCCCCTCGAGCAGGCACTCTCCTACCTCCGCACGGAGGCTATCACCGTCACCGGCAAGCCCACCACGTTCCTCCTCGTCACCTACCGGCACGTGCCGTTGGGCTTCGTGAAGAACGTCGGCAACCGGTGCAACAACATGTACCCGAAAGAGTGGCGCATACGCAAACTCTAACCCCATACAATTTTTACTCACTATGAAACGCTTCATTTCTACCTTTCTGACCATTCTCGCTGCCGTCACCTTGCCGGCGCAGCAGTACTACTTCACCGTGGACGAGCGTCAGCCTGCCGACCGACCGCTGCTGCAGGGCGCACAACGTATCCTGGTGGTCAACAACACCGTTCCCCAGCCCGAGGAGTTCGGGCACAGCAATGCCGAAGACGGCACCATGCTCGCCGGCACGTCCGTTGACCTCACCGACGCGGCACTGCGTTGCCTCTTTGCCGCCACACAGACGATGGACGGCAGCGGCGAATACCTGCAGGTGGAACTCATGGACATCAGCCAAAACAAAAGCCGCAATTTCTACTCCCGCAGCCCCATGACGGTGGTCGATGAGGAGCAGTTGTGTGCCGAGTACGAAGCCGATGCACTGCTGATACTCAACCACCTGGTGCTGTATGATATGTGCGAGAGTTTCCCTGTGGACGCTGACCGGTACTACGCCTACCTGCAAGCCTGTTCGCAGACGCACTGGACGGTGCACCATGCGGGCAAGCCGCAGGATGCCGTCTTCACCACCGCCGATACCCTGCTCTGGGAGGTGGAGCCCGTTTACTCGCGTACCAGCGCGCTTGCGGGACTCCCCGACCGTCACGATGCACTCCTCTACTTGGCGCAGCAGGCGGGCACCAATGTCGCCGTCAGCCTCACCCCCCAATGGCTGCCCGCCACCCACTACCTCTACGACAATCCCGATGCCGACATACAGCGCGGTATGCGCGCTTTCCAGCGCAAACTGTGGCAGGATGCCATCGCCGCCTGGCAGCAGGCGTTGGACAAGGGCGACAAGAAAGTCTCCGCCATCGCTGCAGCCGATATGGCTGTTGCCGCGGAGATGTCGGGCGACTATTCCGCAGCCCTCGACTATGCCAACCGTGCCGCCGGTCTTTTCGGTGCATGGAAAAACACCGACGGTCGCCAACAGCAAGTAAACATGCGCCACTACGTGGAGCACCTGCAGCAGCGCCAAGCCGACGAGTCGGCTCTCTCTGTCCGCTGACAGCCTTATCCCCTTATCGTCCTATGCCCATGAACACTCCCCATACAGCCCCCTTGCGCACGGCGGCCGTTGTGCCCGACGAGTGGGTGGAGGTGCCGTC
>ERZ808274.432-NODE-432-length-21731-cov-28.932921_pt1 | contig 21731 bp, 12 predicted proteins | sample MGYA00521277_ERZ808274 | MGnify/ENA primary metagenome ERZ808274 (study PRJEB31516, sample SAMN03275597) | gut metagenome | biome: mammalia-associated habitat; material: feces | host: Papio cynocephalus | place: Kenya | collected 2012-07-28 ... | reverse complement strand
CGTTCACGACAAAACTTTCCATACTTTTTTCTCGAATTTTAACAGGGTTTAACACAATCAAACGTTTTTTATCCCGTATATTCATGGTCAGAGCAAGGCTAATTGAATATAGTTCAGAGCCTTGAACCGCCCGATTGTATTTAGTGATAGCGATTGTCATTTACGCATCGCATTAGTATTCGGCATATAAAAAAGCGGGTCGCATCATTACAACGCGACCCGCACAAAGAACTTAGAAGGTCCTACAAGCCACAATCATTAGTGGCTATCAAATATCGGGCTTACTTAATGTAAACTTTTTGTCCATTTATGATATACAGGCCAGGTGTAAGATGCTTTTTGTCCGTATGCATACGGATGCCTTGCAGATTGTATATTACGTCATTGTTAGAATCGGCATTATAAAGCAAGTCATCAACGGCCTCGTGTTTTCCGTCCAGTTCGGCGTTTGTCGTATACGCTCTGAACGGGCTTAAACGCAAAGTTTTAACAAATGAACCGTCACTATAACCATAATAAGCATCATCGGTGTCGACAAATTTGTAGCTGCCGACAAGTTCGTTGTGCATGGCTTCCGTTGAGGGTTCTATTGTCACGTTTGATGCGGTAAATTTAAGCACACCTCCGAGTTCCGAATCGAACAAGACCGGTATATTGGCCGTTTGAACCGCATCTTCAAGCGCAAAATTGTCCGCAGACACTCCTGCTATCTGTTTGTATGTAACACCGTCAATCGGGTCAGCAGCAAACGGCAGGTATAGAGACTCGTGCGCTCCGGCTTCGACTTGGCGTGAGTATAAAGCAGATGTCGCTGTAAATGCCGTCGTAACGCCAAATGGATGTCCGTCTTCCAGTTTCAACGATTTGCAAATTCCGTCAACGACCAAATTGTCTGACTTCTCAATTGTCGTAGCGGCCTTGGCATACACAATCGTATTGGGGTTAAGCCCCTCGAATGAAGTGCCTTCCGGAAGGCTGCGATTTTCTGTCATGTCCACGGTTAGCAGTGACTGATTGTTGTGCAGTGCTGCATCCACAAGAGCCATGTCGTCAGATTCGAAGCGACCGGCGAGGGAAAGATTTTCCACATTAGCGATGTCTCCCACGACAATAGTGAAGGGTTCGTCATCGATATAGAAGCTGGCGTGAAATCCCTTTTCGTCAACCGGGCATGTGGTTTGATACTCTCGTAGCCAGCCCGTATAGACACCGGGCTTGACAGTCTTGTCAGCAACGATATGCAGGCGTAGGATTTCACCGGAAGTGAGCTTATAGCCCTTAACATTCATGTCATTATGGAACATTCCGATTTTTTGTCCTTGCACATGAGCGACAAAAAGGAACTCGCTGCATCGGCGCGTATTCTCATACCATAGGTCATCCTCATCTACAGGGTTCTCGTTCAGCTCAAAGCTGAATCCTTCCGGCAGGTAAATTGCCCATTGCGTAGCGCTGGGACGATGCTCCTCGGTGTTGTTGAGATAGAATATAAAATCGGCGGTATTGCCGGGCGAAACGCTTACCGGTTTCACCCACATACAGATGTCTTTGGTATACTCGTAATCACCCCATACGTCATCTGCCTTACGGGCTTTTGCGGCCTTACGGGCTGCATAGGTCGTAAGGTTTTCATCAAGGACGAGCGACGTAACCGATGAAACATCACGCGAGTCTATCTTGTTGTCCTCTATGACATCGGCGGCCCAGAAGTCCAAGATATCCAACGATTTATTCAAAGACAGATTAACGGTACCTACGGCATCCACGCCTGTAATGGTACCATCCTTATTTACATCGCCTTTGCGGCGGAATTGTGTAACCTCTAATTGTGTGTCTATGTCGTCACATGTGAAGCTGCGCAATTCGCTATCTGCAAGATAAATGTTACGGAACGAAACTTGTCCGTTAAAGGGCGTTGTCTGTTTGTCTACAGCGAGGGTGACGTACAGAACCGTTCCCGTATTTCCGGAAATAACGGCATCGCTTCCGGCACCAAAGGCCACGATACGCATCGAACCGTCAGGCTGAGCCTTATAAGTCAAGGTATATTTTGACTTATCGACACGGTCGCCCAAACGAATGTCAGGTTCGCCGAGGGCGTTGTCGGCTATTTTCACTCCGGTAGGAAGGGTCATATCAAATTGGAAGCTGTTGATTTTCGATTTATTATCCAGGTTGATAGCCAAGTCGCTTTTGCTTCCGGCCATGACCGTAACGGCCGGTATGGATATTACATCGTTGACAATGTAGATGTTGCCGGGAACCTTATTGAGCACAACATTCTCGGCGACACCGCGAGAGAGGAAACAGTTCTTAAGCAAGAATGCATAAGAGCCGTTTATTGCATTGTCGTCGACCTTAGCTTTCAATATCAAGATTTGTCCGTCATCGCCGAGAAGGTTGTAAGTGGCGTCCTTAGGCAGGCACAAGAATCGTACCGAGCCGTCAGGTTGTTTACGGAAAGAGATAGAGTGATTGCGTGTCAGACGAGTGCCTTTTGTATAGTCATATTCTTCATAATCCTCGTCATATACGAGCGAAACGCCTGTCGGCAGCTGAATGTCAAACTGGAAGCCGTTGACTGCGTCTCCGTTGTGAAGGTTGACTACAATGTCAAAGGTCTCGCCTGCTGCTGCGCGCATCTTGTCTACATACATATAATTGTCACGTCGTTCGGCTCCTCCGGTTGTGTCAAGGCCTATGAGTTGAGGCATCTCGGTTTCGCCGATCTTCCATATTGTTGCGAAGTCCCAGCCGAGGGCCTTGTATGTAGCCGATTGACGAAGCTTGTCGCCTGAAGTGGCAGTGCCATTCATGGGGTCATCGTAGACTTCTTGCGCGACACCGTTGATTGAGATAATCATCTTTTCGAGCGCAAGGTTTTCGGTCGTTACAGGCTCCGGAGCGCCATTACGGAAACCGCCAAGGATGCGCATAGCGTTGCCGGACTGTGAAGACACCGATATTTTCTCGCTGGCGGCTGCCGAGTTTTTCAGCTTAGCCGAAGCGCCGTCATTGTATGCGATAATGCCTGCTGCGAGCGTTTCGCTCGATAAAGTTCCTGACGCATAGCAATTGGAAACCGATGCGTAATTTAGTCCGACAATGCCGCCGACATATCCCGGAGCGGAGATATTTGTCGTTGTGAAGCAGTCCGAAATGTTGCCGCTATTTTCGGCTACAATACCTGCGGCCTTTGTATCCGTGCCCGTACCCGTCACCGTTCCGGAGGTGCAACTGCGCGAAATTTCAGTCACAGGATTTGCCGTGGCGCAGATGCCGCCGACATTTTTGGAGCCGGCAACGTCACCGTTGAACGAGGATAGTGTAATGTCCAGGCAGTCGGCAATGCCGATTATACCGCCTACAATAGAGTCTCCGCTGACCGAGGACTGCAGTACTTGCACATTTTGCAATGTGCAGTCGTATGTCTTGCCGGCAAGAGCGCCCACATTAGCGCCGCCTTTGATATTGCTTTTGATTATCGTGACATTAGATATATTGCACGAGGTCATATCGCCGGCAAGTACTGCCGTATTGCCGCCGCCGGTAACGGAGCAGGCCTCCAACGTGAGGTTGGTAATCGTTGCATCTTGGAGAGTGGAGAACAAGCCGCAGAAGTCCGATGCGGAGTCTTTGACATTGAGATTCTTAATGGTGAAACCGCCGCCGTCAAGGTTGGCCATAGTTGCGCCGTTACGTCCTATCGGTTGCCATTTGATTCCATTGAGGTCGATGTCATTCATGAGCTTGTACCACGAGTGGCCGTTGATGTTTTGCAGGTCATTTGCGGTATAAATCTGATAGGGATCTTCCTGCGTTCCGCTGCCGGGATAGCCGACAGAAGTCATTACGCTGTAACTCGGGAGTTTGTCGTCTGCCTCGACCCATGCAGTGATACTTTCGCCGGATTTCATCGGATCGGTTCGCACCGTCCACGTATTATCCTTACACTCGGCCGAATAGGTCTGTCCGGCATATTCCATAAATACACGTCCGCCGGACATACTCTTGCCTACAATGACGAAGCTCCCCGACACCGGCTCCGACTGGATTAGCGGCGGGACGCACTGTCCGCTCTTGTAAGGCAGGCACTCGGTCTCTTGTATCGACCATTCCTTGTCGAAGTCCCATCCGAGGCCCTGGTATGTCGCACGTAGCTTGAACATATCCTCACCGCCGGTCTCTCCCTCGCTGAGCTTTGTCGAGTAGGTTTGCGATACACCATTCTTCGACACCTTGGCGCCGGTAAGGGTGTAATTGGTTGTCAGGCTGCCGATAGCGCCGAATCCGTCTGTCGTCGTAGGCGATATACGTGCCACCGGGCCTACGGATGCACTCAATACGGGATTGAGCGCGAAGTTGGAAGTTACGGTCGCATTTGACGTGATATTGCCGATGATTCCGCCCACGTACTTGCTACCCGCAATGGTGGCGCGGCTGTAATTACGCGAGATAGCCGAGGCATCGGTTGAATTGACGGTGCGGGTATGTTGCTTACCATCCCGGTCTGTAATGGTTACGGTTGCGGGGTCCGTTATGGCGCCGCATATTCCGCCGATACCTTGATATTGGGTAATAGAGTTGCCTCCGACAATCGAACCGTTAAAATAACTATCCGAGACATTAGTGCCGTTGCACTTGCCAATGACACCGCCGGCATAAGAACCTGTTGCCTTAATTTGTGCCAGCGCGAAGCACCCCGTAACATCCATGCATCTTACGGCTTTTTCGTTTGAGAATGTCCAATCCCAGGGATATGTATAGTCGGAGTAGTCATATTTAATACGGAAATCATACGTATATACAAAGCCCAGGGTTTGGCCTATGAGGCCGCCGACCGATGAGCTCGCAGAGATCGACGTTTTAGCTCCGCAATTGGACACAATATACTTGTACGGAGCTGTGGCATATTCGTAGTAGTAGTAGTAGTCGTCGTAGTCGGTTTTTAATTTTCTAAAAGCGGAAGTGTCCATAGCGCCTATAAGGCCGCCGACATTAGAGCCGCCGCTGACAGTCCCGGAGGCAAAGCAGTCGTCTATAGACTTGTCCGATGAGGTCACTGTCGCGAGAACGTATCCTATAAGACCTCCGACATATTTCGTGCCTTCGACCTCGGCATTTGCCCGACAACTTTTCAAATCAGAACTACCGGACTTTCCTATAAGGCCTCCGACACAGTCTGATGAGCCCTTGACTGTGCCATTGAATGTACAATTGGTCGCCGTACCTTCAAAATAACCTATAAGGCCTCCGACACAGTCTGATGCGGTTCGGGCAGAGCCCTTGACATGGCAATTCTCTGCTGCACCGGTGAAATTTCCGGCAAGGATCCCGACATTATTTGCGCCGTATACCGAGCCTTCAATCGTCAAATTAGTTACGGTGGCCCCCGATGCGACGCCGAAGAAGCCTACGTCATCGGTAGTTCCACGGGAGATAGACATGCCTTTGATGGTGTGTCCATTACCCATAAAAGTGCCTTTGAACGGATTGGCGGCGGTGCCGATGGGATTCCAGCCCTGCTCCGGCGAGTTAGAGGAAATCCACGAAGTCAAGTCAATGTCCGCGCCAAGGGTGAAGTACACCTCCGTTTTCCCAGTGTAATTACGCACCTGATTCAGCTGCGCCGGGTTGTAGATTTTGTACGGGTCATCCTTTGTGCCCGCACCCGCGCCGGAAAACTGAGCCGACACATCCGGCACACCGGATAAGCCCATCACAGCAAGTGCCAATAGCACATACCGCAAAAAAGTAAATCTAAACATGTGATTAATTATTAGTTTAAGGCAGTATGCTCCGACCGGCCCGATTAGAGTTATCTATATAAAAAAAGCGTGGAGCATGTTCGGTTTATTTTAACGGAGGCATCGCCAAACGCCTACTACGAAATAAACAGTCCGCTCCCACGCCTTATCGGATATGCTCCCCCTTGCCGGGGAGCGGATATGCGACAAGCATGGCGTTCCTTTGACTGCCTATATCCCTCGTAGTTGTGAAATTTGGCGATTTCCGTTAAAGGATAAAGCACGAAACGCTTTTATTGATATGTTACAGAGACAGAATAGAATTCTTATCCCTATGTCGAGGTACACGCTTGCACCTCGCTGCAAAATTACAAATTTTATTTAAATTATACACATTGGCATCCGGCTATTTTTCAGAAGCGTGGCCTATGTATCAGAATATGTCATCGAAGATGTGCCGGGAGGCGCCGGTATGTGATTCGATGTAGTCGGCGGCGGCGGCTGAGGCGGCGCGTAATGCAACCGGATCGGTGTACAATGGGTCTATGGCGGCGTCAAATCCGGCAGCGTCATTGTAGGTGAATGCTCCGCCGAGGTGCAATAAGTCCGTGGCCTCGCGGAACTTGCCATGGCGCGGTCCGAAGATTACCGGCATACCATATACGGCCGCCTCGGGCACGTTGTGGATACCGGCGCCGAAGCCTCCGCCCACTATGGCTATTTGCCCGTACTTGTATAATGAAGACAAGATGCCGAAGCAGTCTATAATAATATAACGCACTTGTGGGGGGACGGAGGCGAGGTCTTTGACTTGCGACCACAATACGGCCACTTCGGGTCCTCCGAGACTTGAAATAAGAGTAGCAAGGCGTTTGTCGTCGAATTCGTGCGGAGCAATGACGGCTTTCACCTCCGGATGTCGTTTGAGCCACGGAATATAGAATGCCTCATCCTGCGGCCACGAGCTTCCGACGACAATGGTCACAGCGGTGCCTGAAGTCCATGACTCCAAGATCGGGAACGACTTGGCATGAGCACGTGTGTCGATTACCTGATCGAGGCGCGTATCGCCCACGACATCCACGGCATTATATCCTATCGAGGCAAGCAGTTGTTTGGAGGCTTCGTCCTGCACATATATGTGCGTAAACGAGCGCAGGGCACGGCGCATCATACCACCCCACGGCTTGAAGAATATTTGCGAGGGTCTGAATATAGCCGAAATTAGATATGTAGGTGTACCGTGTCGCGCCAGGCAATTCAGCATATTTCCCCAAAATTCGTATTTGACGAAAATTGCAATCTTGGGGTTGGCGGCTTCGACAAATCGGCGTGCATTGCGCGGCGTGTCGAAGGGCAGATACACCACCAAGTCCACATCCGGGTAGTTGTGTCTAACGGTGTAACCCGAAGGCGAGAAGAATGACAGGAGGATACGTTTGTTCGGCAGCTTTCTACGTATCATCGAAATCAGAGGGCGTGCCTGCTCGAATTCGCCCAGCGAAGCGGCATGTATCCACACGTCGAAGCCCTCGGGTGCGATATTGCGACGTGCCTCGGCTATGCGTGCAAGTGTTTCGCGATGGCCTTGTATCATCAATGCCGCCTTACGATGCTTCACAGCCGCCAGGCGTACCCCGGCAGCATAAATATGTATGGCAGCATTGTACAACAGGCTCATATCACTCGGCGGCAGGCACTTGGATATTATCGATGGCGCGGCGTAGACGGCGCAACGTGGTTTCGCGTCCAAGGACGTCTGTAATCTCGAACATGTGCGGGCCGGTGCATTGTCCTACGATGGCCAGGCGGAAGGCATTCATGACATTGCCCATGTGCAGTTCATTGTCCTTAATCCATTGCATCACGACAGGTTCGAGTGCTGCGCCATCGAAAGTCGGTTGAGCCTCAAGCAAAGCGACGAGTGCACGCATAGTGTCCGGCATTCCGGCCGTCCAGCGTTTCTTGACCGCCTTGGGCTCGTACTCTTCGGGGTCCGCGAAGAAGAACATAGCTTGATCCCATAGCTCGGCCACGAAATTGATGCGCGACTTGACCAGAGCCACCACATGAGTGATGTATTCGAGGCCGAAAGCGTCCGGATCTATGCCGTTGCGGCGAAGCACCGGCACAAAAAGCTCGGCCAGCTTCTCATCAGGCATCATTTGTATATACTGGTGGTTGAACCACTTGGCCTTTTCGAAAGCGAATTTTGCGCCCGAGCGGGAGCAATGCTCAAAGGAGAACTTGGCGATGAGTGTATCCATATCCATGATTTCGGTATCATCACCCGGGTTCCAACCCAGCAAAGCCAGGAAATTGACCACAGCCTCGGGCAGATAGCCGCTTTCGCGGTATCCCGAGGAGACATCGCCCGTCACCGGGTCGGTCCATTGCAGTGGGAATACGGGGAAGCCGAGACGGTCGCCGTCACGTTTGGAGAGCTTGCCCTTGCCGTCCGGCTTGAGCAGCAGCGGCAAGTGCACAAAACGCGGCATCGTGTCCTCCCATCCGAAAGCGCGGTACAGCAGTACGTGTAGCGGGGCCGACGGGAGCCATTCCTCGCCGCGAATGACGTGCGTAACCTTCATCAGGTGGTCGTCAACGATATTGGCCAAGTGGTACGTGGGCAGGTCATCAGCGCTCTTATACAGCACTTTGTCATCGAGGATGTCGCTCTTAATGACCACATCGCCGCGCAACAGGTCGTCTACATGAACCTCTTGACCCGGTTCGATAAGGAAGCGCACGACATATTTCTCGCCCGCATCAATGAGGCGCTTCACCTCATCGGCCGGCAACGTCAGCGAATTGCGCATCTGCATACGCGTGTGCGCGTCATACTGGAAGTTCTTGATTTCGGCTCGTTTGGCTTCAAGTTCCTGCGGAGTATCAAAAGCGATATACGCCTTGCCGGCATCCACAAGTTGCTGCATATAGCGACGATAGATGTCGCGACGTTCGCTCTGTTTGTATGGTCCGTAAGGGCCTCCTTCGCGCACGCCCTCATCAATGCCTATGCCCAGCCAGGCCAGGGCCTCGTTGATATAATCCTCGGCTCCGGGGACAAAACGCTGCGAATCGGTATCCTCGATGCGCAATATCATCTTGCCGCCCAATTTGCGGGCAAAAAGATAATTATACAGAGCCGTACGGACGCCGCCAATGTGCAGCGGTCCGGTGGGCGATGGTGCGAAACGTACGCGAACTTCTTGTTCCATATTGTCTTTTTGGATTGGGTTTTCCTATAAGATATTGCGGGATCTTTGTGCGGCACGTAGCCGTCAAGCCCCGTTTGACGCCGCAAAGGTACGAAAAATATATGAGCTATGGTGTAGATCGATGTAAATTGCAGTCTTATCAGCCACCCGGAAGCAGTCCCGGACAAAGTCGATGGCGTCCCTGCTCAACGCAGTAGACGCCATCGCGAAATGTATATGCTGTTCTATTGTCTTTATTTATTCAAGATGCCTGACGAAGCGCCATCTGCCTGGTAAGCTTCGTTGCCCACCTTGACTTTTTTGCCATAGCCGAAGGTGTATGTAGCCGAAATTTGGAAGAACCGGTTGTAACTGCCTGTATATATGTGCCCGATTGAGTCATAATAGCGGCTTTGCGTGGTACTCTTAGTGGCGTAAGTATTGCCAATGATGGGGTTACGCATATAGAATCGCAGGTTCCAGTGGTTGTTGCTCCATCCGACTTGGAAAGTGTAATTAGGGCGTGTACTCATCCACATTCCAATCATACATCCATCGGGATAGACCATAGTACTGCGGTACGAAGCGCCAAAATAGAAGTCATTCAGGTAATAGTATGCCGAAGCCGAGAGGACCATCCTACCCTTATTCCAATTGTATGGTTCGCCATTGTGTCCGCGGAACATATAGCCGGACAGCGACAACTGCAACTTGTCGTTGAAGAATTTGCCCGTGCCTTGCACTCCGCACTGCCATTGGGAAAAGCTGCCGAGAGGCTGCTTGATCGTTCGCAGGACCCCCGTGGCATTTGCCTCATAATCAAATACGTACCTATTATCAACGACCCAGACATTACCAAAAGCGGACACATTAAACGCCTTATTTATAATAAACGTGTAGTTAGCTTCGGTGTAGAACGAGTTGTACGGAACCAACGATGGATTGCCGGTATAGCTCATCAGCGGATTGGATTGGATGACCGCTGCGCTCCTATAGCCGGAAGCCGGTATCGATTTTTGATAGTCGAAACTTACGTTTAACGAATGTTTCTTATTAAAGGCGTATTGCACCGACAGGTTTGTCCACGGCGCCGTGGTATTTTCCACTGTCGTACCATACTCCGAGCGATCCCAATTAAGGCCAACGCCCAAAGAACCATGCAGTTTATCATCTGTGTAACTGTAGCTTACGCCCGGACCGAGCCTCAGCGTCTGCGCCTTGTCCGAGACGGACGACGATCCGGTGTATCGGGTTTTGTTTAGCAAGAAGCGTCCCTGACACACGGCTTTCAACGTCCCGGCTTTACCAAACGAATGTACAAAGGCTATGTCGCCGCGAGCTTGGTGCGAGTTGTCCTCAGCGCCGTTTACAACTGCCTCCGTGCCGGCCTCTTCATAGCGCGAGTTTTGCCTTGTGCTGGTATACGCGTACTGCGGATTAAAAGTGATAGTATTGTTGCCCGGCAGCGCGAAATACCAATAGCCGTTGTATGCAAACGAATTAATACGATTGGAGCTTAGCGAGTTGTATTCCGACCCGTCGTATTCGTCCGAACTATACGACACATGTCCGTCGATTGTATACTTGGGAGTCCGGTCAAATTCCACCGAAAGCATATTGCTCATCGTGACCTTATCTGTCTTATACATCGCTTTGAAAGACATCCAATAGTCATCACGAGTCCTTTTTGTGTTGTCTACAAACGAATTGCGTTCTATTTCCTTAATCGTTCCGTCAGGCTGTGGCAAGCGATAAGTCTCGTAAGTGTTCTCGTAATACTTCTTGTCTCGCATGAAGAATACTCCGCCGGCCACGTCATAGGTCATCCGCTTGTATTGCAACTTGGAGTACCCGTTAAGCTGCCTTGACATCACAAAATTGTCGTAGTATATACCCTTCACGTATCCGCCGTATTCGTATCGCTGCATCACGAAATTAACCACGTGCGACCTGCCTTGAAAGCGAGGGTCACTCGGATAGTCATAGTATTCCACGCGCCTGACATCGCTGACGAGCAACCCGGTAAGCTCGCTTCCGTTTGCCGGAACATAGTCTATGTATATGTCCACCTGCTGCCCGGTGTTGGTCTTGATTTCTTCGCCAACAGCCAGTTGCGGAATTGCCATTCGCTGAATAAGATCCTGGGCCGTCTGTGCTGTCTTTTTTTGGCTTTTGGTAGGCAAATAAACAGATTTGTCCGAATAGAGATTGGCTGTAGACCCCTCCACCGTGACCGCGGCAAGACTGATGGGAAGCTCGTCTATGGTGATTGTCCCGACATTATGTTTGGCAAACTGCTGACACTTCGTCCTGTATCCCATACAACTAATCTTACCAATGACTCCATTATGATCGCAGGGAATACGAAAGCGGCCCTCACCATCGGAGATGCCATAGGTAATCACAGTCGAGTCGGCTGGTGCAAGAAGCATAATCGTAGCGGCCGCCACCGGCTCGCCATCGTTTCCGAGCACCGACCCGGAATATACGAACCTCCCATGCTGGAGTGCCTCTACATAGATACAACCATCCTTGCGGACAACCGATATCGGATTGAGGCCGACAATCGCCCTAATGGCCTCGTAAGCATTGTCCGTGCTGATACGCGCCGATGTTCTATAGTTGTCCAGGTCTTTATATATAAAGGAGAGATCTACTTCGGGATTGTCCCGCGCAATTTTCACGAGGGCCTGCGAAATAGGCGTATTGCGAAAATTATACTCATACTTGTGTGCCTGTGTCGCGATTACGGTCAATACCGAAAGCACCATTGCCATAATTGAACCGCGCATCATCGTACCACCAACTCGCCTCCTTCGAGTTTGATATCGATTTGTTCGAAGTTGTTAAGCTGGTCGACAATGCTTTGCAAGGTATTCTTCGGGTCGAATTTGTAGAACAAACGCAATTGGCGCTTCGTCTCGACCTCGAATCGAGCCTTGACGCCGTAGGTCTTTGATATAGTCTCGACAATTTCACCAAGCGAAGCATTGTCAAACAACACCGGAGAAGTCGGCTTATCAGACGAGCTCTCGGACGGCGGTGCAATGGTATCGGAGGCTGCGGCCAAGCTTTTGGCGGCATCTACCCGGGCAGCCACCACGACAGCATCGTCAGTATTGCCACGATCGAGGCCCACTTTGATGGTAATACCCACGGCAAAGGCGACCACGGACGACACTATCACCAATGCTATAGACGCAGCACGTCCCGACAGCCACAGAAAGCGGAATCGTGATGTCGGATGTGCACGCTCAAAGCGATTCCACTGCTCGTCCACTTCGGCTTGCGACATAGTCTCCCGAGATTTCGCGGCAGACTGCGTCCTTACCAAAACATTGTATATCTCGCGTGTCTCAGGGTCCGAAAGTATTTCGGACAGCCGTGCGGATGTGTAGTTTTCGGGGTGCTCGATGATATCGAACACAACATCATATTTGTCCATTTTCACTCAATTTGTTTCGTATAATACTGAGTGCATGACGCAAGTGCTTGAACACGGCCGTCTGACTGATACCCATTTCGCGAGCCACCGCCTCGAATTTCAGCCCACAGACAAAGCGCAGTTCGACCACGCGCCGACACTGCTCGGGCAGGTCATCGCGAATGATCGAATATATTTCCTGTACAGTAGCCTCGTCCGGCCAGTCCGCATCATCGTACTCGTCCATCTCTGTGAAATATAGTCCCAATACACGCCCGTGGATATCCAAGTCGCGTATATGGTTGAGACAACGATTGCGGACAGCTCGCAGCAAATAACTCTGGGTCAGAGCCGTGACAGCTATATCCCCGTCAAGCAAAGCGCAAAAAACATCATGGACGATGTCGCGCGCAAGATCATCGTCATGCAGAAGTATCGCGGCTTGCCGATGCATCTGCGCATAATGCTTTTTGAACAGCTTTTCTATGTCGGGCCTATGTGTCATACACAAATATAACACACATTTCCGAGATTACTAAATCCTGTAAACAAAAAAAATGTTTCATTCCATCACTTACGAACCAGGACTACAGACAATTCATCTGCACCTCCAATATACACCAAAACGACGACAGACATACCGGCAAAGGTATGTCTATCGGTCACCTAAACAAGTTTTTGAGCAGACGTTATTTTTCCCGATTATCCACAAGTCGCTCGTATTGCAAGTAAAACGCTGAGGGTGATTGATCTTTCATGATGTCGACTTTAATCTTCCTGCCTTTACAGTCTTGCACTGTCTCCGTCAGCCTTTCCTTACGTCTCTCAATATTAACTATTCGAGACACATAGAATGAATTGGTGATTGTACAAGTCTCACTTCCATCTTTTAAATAAGTGATCACGTTTGAAAAACGTATAGGGCTGTTCGTATTCGTAAATTCTAATTCCCCGAAATCTTTGATACTTAATTCGCAAGCATCATAGGCTGTACGAACGATTGTGTATTCGCTGATGAAGCGAGAGGCTTTAGGTGGTATCGATACAACCTTTTTGCTGCGTATCGTCTGCGACGAACCTATCGATGCCGATTTAAGCAATCCCCAATAAGCAGCGGTTACACCACCTGTGACTACACTTGTATACTCGCGGTCTATAAAGTAGTCGTACGATGTGCCATTGAGCACGAAGAAGGATTTGGTCAAGTCCACGTTTACTATCTTGTCGGAGTTGTTGGTGATTGTAAAGCCCGGTTCACCGCCGTTGCTCCAGAAGTTGTATGAGACGGTGATGTCCTCGTACACGTACTTGATGTCAGTTTCCGAACTCGTCGCTTCGGGTGCTACGACATTGTACACTTGATAGCACACTGACTTGCAAGATGTAAGAACAAGTGCCCCGACACAGGTCGCAATCACAAGAATTTTGTTCATGATAATGTGTTTTAGTTGTTTATTACTGTTCGTTTTTTTCTCGTCTGCTGACGATGTCGCAAAGTTATACGACATAATGAGCAACATTAAAACCCATTAAAATTAAATAATCTTAATTATGCAAATTAGCATCATAAAAGCTAAAACAATCGCAAGCGAGTATAGCCCCGAGGCATTATATTTACCGGGAAAACATTGAATGTCAAATGATTTGTCGCCGCACGTATTTTTAGGGCTTAGATTACGGATTTTTATTACTAACTTTGGCATCTGAAACGACATCAACCACCTACCCGAAACCACCGAAACAGCAATGTATCGCAAAGGCAAACTATACTTTCGCTACGGCACTATGGGCTCCGCCAAGACGGCGCTCCTGCTGACCACAGCGTACAACTTCGAGGAACGCCACATGAGTTACCTATGTATGAAGCCGGCCATCGACACGCGCGAGGGTGACCGCGTAATACACTCTCGCATAGGCATCGAACGTGCCTGCGAATGGATATACCCGGACACAGACCTGTACCGCTTTGCCAAGAATTACTTCAAGAAGGAGGGCAAATTGGTGGACTGGTTCTTGGTCGATGAAGCCCAATTTTTGAGCGAACAGCAAGTGGATCAGCTGTCGCGCATTGTGGACGACTTCGGCTGCAACGTAATATGCTATGGGCTGCGCACGGATTTCCAGAGCCATCTCTTCGAGGGGTCGCGACGTCTTTTCGAGATTGCCGATACCATCGATGAAGTCAAATCGACATGCAATTGCGGACGCAAGACCATTATCAACGCGCGTATTGACGCCGAAGGCAATTTTGTCAGCGAAGGCGCTCAGGTCGAAATCGGCGGCGACGACCGATACGTGGCCGTATGTCGCAAGTGCTGGCGCAATAAACGCATCGAGCAAAGCAGTCGCGATGTCCTGCCGCTGGTATGGAATGATGAGGAGGAGTAATCCGCTCCGAGGCACAACCCACTGAAGACCCGTAAGATGATACTTTGTACTCTCGCCCGCCTGATTGCGACACAACACGTATGGCTGCGCCCGGAAGTGACGATATGGCTTGGTTCTATCACAAAAGAAATACCACAAGGGCATCACAATATTGGCACGTATGATTACGCTAATGTCGAGACTCCCACCCTACGCACTCGCGAGGACGCACCTATGGAAGCACATCGCCGCTATATCGACATACATATACCGCTGGACGACTCAGAGACCATAGGCTGGGCCCCCACGGATACCCTTACGCACATTGTGGCTCCGGGCTACGATGCCGAACGGGACATAGCCTTCTACGATGACGAAGCTCATACGTTTTTGGACGTGCGTCCGGGAGAATGTGCGATATTCTTCCCCGAAGATGCGCACGCCCCGAATATCGGTGACCCAGGCAAGGCACACCGCAAGATTTGCGTAAAAATCGCCGTAGCCACTTCCGACTAAACCTTGGAGCAAATCACAAGTCTAAGTACAAAATAGGGAAGGAGAATGTTTCGTTCGACCCTATATCCAAAAGGCACAAAACAACCAAACACAGAAAAATGATAAAACGAATCACCGCCGCCATCGCAGGCCTGATGCTGGCCATAGTTCCGGCAATAGGTGCTAATGCTGAATTCAAAAACGAGAGCATCAATTACAAGGTGATGTTCAAATGGGGCATGGTCAATAAACAAGCCGGCCATGCGACACTGACTATACGCAAAAAAGGGTCGAAATACATCACCCGGCTCACGGCAGCCTCCGAGCACTGGGCCGATCATTTCTATAAGGTTCGAGACACTCTAAACGGCATCATCGATTGCGCAAAGTTCCGCCCGATATTCTACGAGCGAATAGCGCACGAGGGTTCCGACCATAAACATGATACAGTCAAATTCAGTTATGTAGGCGCACAAGTCAAAGGCAAATGCACCCGGCAAAAGCGCGACAAAAAAGGCAATATGGTTGTGGACGAAAAACGAGAACTGAGTGCTATGGGCACCACCGTGGATATGCTTACGTCATACTACTATATGCGCCAACTGCCTTATAATACATGGAGGAAAGGACATGTAATCACCATCAACATCTTCAGCGGCAAACGTAAGGAGCTGCTGACCATCAAGTACGCCGGTGTCGAAACCATCAAGTACGATAAAAAGAAGTACCAATGCCATCACATCACCTTCATATTCACCAGTGACGGCCGAACACGAACCAGCGAAAATATGGACGCCTGGATTACGACCGATGCTCGACGCCTGCCCATAAAGCTCGAAGGCAAACTGCCCGTCGGCAAGGTCCAATGCTTTTACACGGGAGGATAACACCTCTCTCCACAAAGCCGTCGTCCAAGACATAACAATGCGGCATCGGCCTCTTAAAATGGCCGGTGCCGCATTGTTATCAATCGCACTAACGAAGCCCTGTCTGAAAGCTACATTATCCTCATTACTCTTATAATTCTCATTATTCCAGGCACAGCACCCATATAAAAAACAAAAAATCATCAACCATCTCGGTCGACGACTTTTGCATCTCTGACGGCTCTATTTTGCCGTCTTCAATAATCCTTACTTAACCTTAAATATAATATTAACCCTAAAAACCTAAAAACTAATCTTTTTTTACCCTATATCGAAATTGCTGCCTTTGCTTGTGCATTGGAAAGCAACGTATGATAAGTAGAAAAATCTCTATAAAACTTTAGTGCCTTTTTAGGCTGGCCTTTAAGCCGTTATTGTGTTGCGAACTCTTTCGCAAGAATTACGATGCAAAATTACGTCCTCTGTCAAGCCCTTACAAGAAAATACAACAAAACAGAAGTATATTATTAGACAGATACAAAATAATAAGGCTGATAATCAATCGAATAATTCTATGAAAATTTAGGCGAAATATAAGTGCAATATAGGGCAAATTAAATAAATAATTCGTATATTTGCATCGTCAAACGTGCCTAAAATCGCAGAAGGGCATGTCTAGCGCACATAGACACCCCAAATAACCTAAAGACTACGCAACATGAACACAAACACCTCACGACATACGATGACAAGACGCGTATTCGCTCTATGCGCCGCAATAATTTGTTGCATCACCGCATTTTGCGCCAATCCGGACATTCCGAAAGTATTGAACAGGCTGGACAAGTACGTAAAAGACTGGGAACAATACGCCACACGCAATGACCGGGCGCTCAGGCAAATGGAAAAGTCTCTTTCTACGGCCTCGCCCAAACAACAGATCAAAACATACGAGAACCTCGTGTGCGAATATCGCCATGTCAACGTTGATTCGGCCTTACGATGTATTGACGGTGGGCGTAAACTGGCTCGCGAAATGGGAGACTCGGTATCCGTCCAGCGCTTTAACATCCTGGAGTACACGGTAATGCCTATTTACGGCCTTGTCAAGGACGCCATAGACCAGTACGAGGGGCTGACCGTAGCCAACGTATATCCGGCCAACAAGGAGCTGTATTTCAACGCCGGCGATCTTATATACAAATATGCAGCCGACTTTTACAGACGTCCGGAGACCAAGCAGTTGTACGCAGACAAGTCGGACAGGAGCGTCGATTCATTACTCAATTATATGGACAAAAAAGACCCTGAGTATCGTTTTCAGTTGCTGAACCGCGAATTCTCGCGTAGCTCATCGTCAAACACTCTTAAAGAGATGGAAGCGCTATTGCAGTCCATACCCTTTGAATCGCACCTATACGCACGCACGGCAGCCATCATCGGACAGACATACCTCAAGGACTCGTACCATATTGATGAAGGCATATACTACCTGGCATTATCCGCTATGAGCGATATCGCCACCGGCAATAGGGAAACCACATCACTACACCGCCTGGGCAAGCTGCTGTACGATCGTAAAGACATCGCCCGCAGCTACGAATACCTGACACTGTCTCTGGCCATAGCCGTCCAATCGGGCAGCCGACTGCGCTCCATCGAAATTGCCGAGGCGCTTCCTCTGGTGTTTGCCACCACTCAAGATATGGAGCGCAAAAGCACACGTAATATGACGATAGTTGTGATAGCGCTTAGTATATTGCTGATTGTCAGCGGCGCTCTGATGCTGTTCTTCGAACGTAACCGTCGCCGACTGGCTCGAATGAAGGTTCGATTGCAAAACTCGGTAACGCTCAAAGATCAATACATACGCAAAATTCTATCTCTATGCGGTGTATATCTCTCGGCATTGGAGGATTTCAACCGTATTGCCGGGCGCAAGATCAAGGCCGGACAGGTTGTAGACCTACTCAATATGATTGAGAGCGGAAAAATCATGCGCGACCAGCTGCAGAATTTCTATGAGGTATTCGACTCGGCATTCCTGATGGTATATCCGGACTTTGTCAACGAGGTCAATAAACTCTTCGAGGAGAATAAACAAATTGCCGTTCCCGAGGGCGAAAGGCTGACGCCCGAACTACGTATCCTCGCCTTTATGCGCCTGGGCTTGGACGACAGCAGCCAAATCAGCAAATTCCTCGGGCTTTCGCTCAACACCATATACACCTACCGCAACAAGATGAAGACACGTGCACGCGATCGCGAGAATTTCGAACAAAGTATTCGCAGTATCGGATCTATCGAGTAGGAAATATACACTTAAATATTTTGCGCGAATAGCCTCGCGTATTAGGATTTATGCACGGCTCTTTCATTTAAGTGAATTGTAACGGCATAATTAAGGACGCATCAAGGTTGTAAAGCCTATATATGGCAAAACCGGAAGCATTTGTTCAAACAGCCAATTATTGTAGGTGGGTGTGTCGTAATGCTGAATTAATGTATGGTCGCAATATATTGCGTCCGCAACGGCTGTGGGTAATATTGCATAACACGCTCGAAATCACCATATTACAATCTTACTGCGCGGGCGCTATATATTGCACCCCTACATTCTACCATTTTGACACACCCTCGCAGCCAACGGCTTCTTCGACCAATATAAGCAAAAAAAGGCCTGCCGTTTCCGGCAGGCCCCGACCCGCAATTGATAAATAGTAATTGAGTTCTATTATTCAGAAATTAACCTAAAAGGTCCGGGTCAAAGAGTTTATGGCTTAAAAAAGCCTGAAAATTTCGTATGAAATGATTCGTTGGAATTATTCGGCGCTAACGACCCACGCATCCTTACCGTCGATGGTGGTCTTCACGGCCTTGTAGCCGGCGGGAAGCAGGCTGACAGCGTCCTTTTCCGGAGACTTGGTGGGGTCGAATTCGAAGAATGTACCGCCTTTGATGGTTATCTTGGCTGTACCATTGACGAAGTTTGCGTCATAAGCGTTGACATTGTATCTTGCGCCATAAGACAGGCCGTTATCGTATACCTCGAAAGTACCGCCATTGATTTCTACAGAGCCATCGTAAGCGTATACTGCGGTATCATTACCTTTGAAGTTGCCGCCATTGATGACAACCTGTCCGCCTTCATTTACATCGACAGCGAAGTCTTCGATGTAATTGGGAGCTTCAGCGATTGCGCCGGTTGCGGGCAGGACATTGCCTTCGCCGTTGATGGTGAGTTTACCACCACGTACGCTGATCAAGCTCCATATTGCGGGAGCACTGAGGTAGAATTTCTTGCCGCCGATGATATCGTGGCCGTTGAGGTCGAGCGTAGCTTCTTTGCCTGCGAGGTTCAGAACGATAGTCTCGTCAAGGGTGATGTTGGCTGTAAGAGCGACGTTTTTGCCGGCATTGAGTTCGGCGATGAGGGTCTCGGCATCAGCCACACCTACCACTTCGTAGTCGGGTTCGTTGAAACCGGGTTCGATTTCGACATTGACGTTGAGGGCGTTGGTCAGCAGGCTACCGTAGATATTGGTGCGGAAATTGCGCTGTACGGGCACGTTGTTGAAAGTGATGGCACGTTCTTCGCCCTTGGTGCTCTTGACGCCGAAGCCGACTTCTACAGTCTTCTTTTCGTTCACCAGCAGATAGTTCATGGCCAGGTAGTCATACTCTTTGCCTTTGATGGTCATTGTGCCGGCTGCAAGCGCGTTGTAGTCGTAAGTAAGCTCGGCTTCGCCTTCGACAGCACCGGACACGAGGTTGAGCTTATTGGCCACGTTCTTGACTACTACTTTAGTTTCTTGGGGGGTGAAACCGGCAGCGGTAGCAGCAGTTATGTCATCGGTCAGGATGTTGAGCTGTGCAAACGGACGATACAATTTGGCGCTAATAGTAGCGTTTCCGGCCACCGTGTAAGTCGTAGTGTTGAAGAATGCATCAAGAGACTCGTTGTTTGCTTTCAGACCATCGTAGTTGGCTTCAACGGTCTGAGTGGTTTTGTCAAAGCTGTAGATGCTGTTGGGAGCGGCTGCAAAGAATACGAAGTCGTATTCCTTGCCGGTGGTCAGTTGAAGGGTGATGGTGGCCTTCAGACCGGACATAGTGGCTTTGCCGACAGTGGCATCGGTGCCGCCGGTGCATACTGCAAGGGCTTCTCGCTTACCACGTTCGTACACGGCATAGGTCAGGTCTGTGGCGGTAGTGCCTTCGCCATAACGGGATTGGAGACCTTCGGGCAATTGGAGTTCAACTGCCACGGTGCTTTTTGCACCTGCAGGTTCTACTGCGGGCTCTTCGGAGGAGCATGCGCCAAGCATCAGCATAGATGCGATGGCTGCGAGTGAAAATAATGATTTTTTCATTGATCTAAAATTTAGGGAATTAAATATATTGTCCTGTATTACGGGGCAGACGCTCGGATGCGCCAAACCTCTGCCCCTTGTTTTTGTTGTTCGATTAGAGAACCCATCCGATCAATTCGTTGCGGATATTGCTGCCGTCACCGGTGCCGTTGGCCGTAACGATGACGTTGGTTGCGGTGCAATTGACTACGCGACCGATATATGTTGCTCCGACAATTTGGCCTGCATCGCGTGCTGCATCGATATTGGTATTGGATACGCTGCAATTTGTGACATATGCCGGGTCGGTGAATATTCCGACGATGCCGCCGACCTTAGCGCCCTTGGCAGCGCCGTTGACCTTACTGCTGATGGTTGCATTGTTCACGTGGCAATTGGATATCTGCGCTTCCGGAGTTACATGGTTTTCGATGTATCCGGCCACAACTCCGGTATATCCGTTGGCAGTAATTTTCACACCGTCAAATTTGATGTTCTTGATATTTGCGCCATTGTTGAGCCAGCCGAAGAAACCGGCAGCAACCGCATTACTTGTCGACTCCTTATTGATGGTCAAATTCTTGATTGTGTGGTTCTTGCCATCAAAAACGCCTTGGAACTGCTGATTTCCGGTTTGGCCTATAGGCTCCCAGTTGATGCCGGTCAGGTCTATATCCGCGCCCAATTCAAAGGTGAGTTTCTTATCGGCGTAAGACATCTTGGTTTCATTTACCTGCTTGGCGAACTTCACCAGACCTTGTGCATTGGTGAATACCACGCGGCAGTTGGATACGGTGGGCTTCAACGAAGTGTAGCTGTGGTATGCGTACATGCCTTGGCCGCCGGGTTGTACATCTCGGAAGATGCAATTCTTGATATCGCAGGAAACTACTTGCTGGTCGGTAAGCACTGCGGCCTTGCCGGACAAATCATAGAATTCGCAGCCGTCAATAGCTATCTTGATCTGACGTTCTTTCTTATACTGTTCGTGAGCCTTGACGCCGCGATAGCCGTTGGAGAACTTGCAGCCGTTCAGATGTACATCACCGTTCGAAATCCACAGGCAGTATTCCTCGGACTGGTGAGACGCGAGTGTTGCGATACCTTTGAATACGCAGTTGTTGGCCGTAGTCTTGGAGCCTTCAAACATCACGCTGTTGTTGAAGGTTACGTTGTCGAAGGTGTATTCGCCGCCCTCAAATTCGAGGTAGGTGAATTCCCATGAGGTTTCGCCACGCTCGTATGCATAAGCGGTTTTGTCTATGATTGTACCATTGGTG
>ERZ808274.431-NODE-431-length-21746-cov-7.794523_pt1 | contig 21746 bp, 17 predicted proteins | sample MGYA00521277_ERZ808274 | MGnify/ENA primary metagenome ERZ808274 (study PRJEB31516, sample SAMN03275597) | gut metagenome | biome: mammalia-associated habitat; material: feces | host: Papio cynocephalus | place: Kenya | collected 2012-07-28 ... | reverse complement strand
AATTGAATTTTTGGTGTGAAGTGCAGAAAAAGGATATGATTGTTAGCTTTACAGAGGGAGGTGTTTTCTATTTCTGAATCATTTCAAATCCGAAAAAAGTGTGTATTTACACAAAATATTCAAGGTTGAGTTTCTTTTTGCTATTCTTTCTGCAATTTTGCAAACTTGAGATGTTATCATGAAAATGCTTTTTTCAGTGAAAAGCAAAATATCGATAACGCCAGCAGATAATAATCAATATTAAGCTTTTTGTTTTTGCGGGGAATTAAATTTCCACAAACGCTAAAGAGTGATTTTGTTGGGCGTTTTGGAAAGGAGTTTTTCTATGCCACATAGAAGCGAATTTTATATTTACAAGCGGAAGAAGAAAAGGGCAAGTTATTGGTATGTATGCTATCTTGACCCAGAGACTGGCAAGCAGGGTAATGCAAGATCTGTTGATGTTCTCAAAGAGCGTCTTGGCAATATGGATTTTCGGTCTGTAACGCGTCGAGATGAGGCTGTTATTATTGCAAAGCAAGCTCTGGACAAGGGGTTGATTTTCTCTTCAAATCAGTCTATTGATTTTGCTCAATATTGTGTCGATTTCTGGTCTTATGATACTTCATCATATATCTCGCTTAGAAATCATTTGAAGCCTGGAGCAATAGGCAGAGAGTATGCGAACAACATGGTATATTCATTGAAAAAACATATTCTTCCAATTCTTCCAAGTGGTTTGAAAATCCAACATGTTACAACAAGGCATTTGGAGTATCTTATTCGTTGCTTATATGAAAAGGGCCTTTCATCAGGCAGTATCCAAGTCATATCATATTCTTTTTTGCTTCCATTGAAAGAGGCTGAAAGAACATCTCTTATTTTGTCGAATCCAGCAAAGAGAATGATGAGAATCTCGAGAGTTGAGAAAAAGAGGGGTTGCCTCTCATCTGGCGAGATTGAGAGGCTTTGCAAAGAGCTTTCTAAAAGAAAGCGCGATATGTTTTCCTCTTATTATCTTGCAATTTTGCTTGGAATAATTACAGGAATGCGTTCTGGTGAGATTAGAGCTCTTAATATTGACGATTTAGCAAAATCATCTGTTCCTGGTTGGACAAAGGTGAATATAATACATTCGGTTGCTCCATATTCAGGACTTAAGTCAACAAAAGGAAAATATGAAAGAGCTGTTTTGATTCCAAACAATATCGCATCAGAGTTAGTTGTGAATGCTGACAAAAACGGACTATGCCTTCCATCAAAGCAAAAATGTGGATATATTTCAGCGCCAACATTGAGGAGTGAGTTTTATATGCTACTAGATTCAATAGGAATCAATAAATCTGAAAGAGAGAGACGGAATTTGACATTTCACTCTCTCAGGCATACATTCTCAACTCTTGGAAGAGATAGGCACATATCGCAAGAGGATAGAATGGTTGTTCTTGGACACAAAAGCGTTGAGATAAATGATCGCTATACGCACCAAAGCGATGAGGCTTTGCTTTCTGTCTCAAGGTTGACAAGCGATCTTTGTCATTCGATTTTGGGTGCAGAAAATGGTGCTGATTATTAGAATCTTTTATCGCCAACAATCAAACAGTCAGATTGTCTATCCAAGAAAAGATGTACATCCCTGCCATTTCTTAGCATTGCACAAGGAGAACTTGCTGTAATGTCATCAAAGACAGCCATTGCAACGGCTCTTGCTTTTCTCTGGTCCGGACATGAGCATATGATGTGTTCGCTAGACATTATCTCCCTTATTGACATTGTTATTGCTTTTTCTGGCACTTGTTCGTAACTTTCGAACCATCCTTCGTTTACCTGTTGTTTCCTTGAACGCTTTTCAAGTTCAACTACTATATATGGTTTCTTTGTGTTAAGGTCAGCAGGTGGATCATTTAGGGCAAGATGTCCATTTTCGCCGATACACACAAATGATACATCCAAGGGAAAATTCTTCATCTCTTCATTGAGGTTTTTCAATGTCTCATCTATATGTTCCTCATCTCCATCGATTGGATGGATTTTGCTCTCTTGAGGAAGATATTTCAAGAAATGGTCACTCAGGAAGTTGTAAGATGAGGCTCTATGTTCCTTTGGAATCCCAATAAACTCATCAAGAAAGAAAATATTCACTTTGCTCCAATCGATATTTTCTTCGGCAGCGAGGCTCTTCAATGTTTGGATTTGGCTTGCTCCTGTAACGAAAGCAAGATTCGCTTTTCCTTTTTTATTTATTGCATTTCTTATTTGCTCAGCACCTGTTTTGGCAGCCTCACGTCCTAATTCATTCTTATCTTCGCATATTGTGATTATCATAATATTCTCCAACTTCAACATGAGGATTTTACTTGTTTTATTCTATTTTTTAAAGAGTTGATTTCCTTGTGTTTTTTTCGATTGACATGATGGATAACTGATTTTAATATACTAATATATTAGTTTAAATTCAGCATAAATGGAGGTTTTCCTATGCAAATGACTATGAGATGGTTCGGCGATAAGTTCGATTCCGTAAAACTTTGGCAAATTAGGCAAGTTCCTGGCGTGACAGGAGTGATCACAACACTATATGATATTCCAGCTGGCGAAGTTTGGCCACTTGATAGAATCCAAGCGTTGAAAAAAGAAGTTGAAGATGCTGGACTCAATATTGCTGGCATAGAGTCTGTGAATATCCATGACACAATAAAGATTGGATCACCAGACAGAGAGAAATATATCGACAACTATATCGAGACTCTCGAAAATCTTGCAAAGTGTGACATTAAGCTTGTTTGCTATAATTTCATGCCTGTCTTCGATTGGACAAGAACAGATTTGGCTAAGAAGAGACCTGATGGTTCAACAGTTCTTGCATATGACCAAAAGGTTGTTGACAATATTGATCCTCAGACTTTTTTTGACAAGACAAATGACAGCTCCAATGGCTTTTTGATGCCAGGTTGGGAGCCTGAGAGACTTGCAAAAGTCAAAGAGCTTTTTGAAGCATATAAAGATGTAGATGAAGAGAAGCTTTTTAATAATCTTGTATATTTCCTGAAGAGAATACAGCCTGTTTGCGAGAAATATGGCATCAAGATGGCAATTCACCCGGATGATCCAGCATGGCCAGTATTTGGCCTTCCGCGAATCATTACATCCAAGGAAAAGATCCTAAGGGTTATGAAAGCTGTTGATTCTCCTTTCAACGGACTTACATTCTGCGCTGGTTCTTTTGGAACAAATCCTGAAAACGATTTGCCAGGGATTATCAGAGCACTTCCTGGAAGAGTTCACTTTGCGCATGTAAGGAATCTTCATCATTTCGGCCCAGGTGTATTTGAAGAAGCAGCACACTTGTCCTCCGATGGATCATTCGATCTATATGAGATTGTTAGGGCTCTTTACGAAACAGGTTTTGATGGTCCAATCAGACCAGACCATGGCAGAATGATTTGGGGAGAGGTTGCAATGCCTGGCTATGGCCTATATGACAGAGCTTTGGGCGCATATTATATAGAAGGGCTTTGGGAGGCTATCGATAAGAGCGAGAAGAGACTCAATAAAAAATGAGAGTCACATCTAGCCAAACGATATATCAAAAGATAAAAGACGACATAATCTACCTCAGGCGAAAGCCTGGGGATGAGCTTAATATACAGGCTTTGTCGGAAGAGATGCGCGTATCAAGAAGTCCCGTCAGGGATGCCTTGATGTTATTGCAAAGCGAGGGCTTGGTGAATATGTATCCTCAGCGAGGATGTTGGGTTTCTCTTATTGATCTGGATAAAATCGATGAGCAGCAGCTTTTGAGATTATATTTGGAAAAATGTGTTCTAGAGCATATTGATGGAAAACTCAAACCATCGGATATAGCTGGTATAGAGTATTTCATAGCTTTGCAAAAAGAAGCTGTTGAAAAAAAAGACAGCCAGAGCTATTACACAGCTGATGATGATATGCACCATGTATACTTCAATGCAGCAGGCTTCGATAATTTTTGGTCCATCTGGATGAGAGAGACAGGAAACTACAGAAGAATCAGGCTTCTTTCTTTTGATGCTGAAGGCAGCTCCGATAAGAGCATCGAACAGCATGAGGAGATTCTTGATGCATTCAAGAGAAACGATTTTGAAGCTGCATCGAGGATAATCGGCGAGCATGTAACGAAATTGAATTATGAAAAGGATGCAATTATAAAACAACATCCTGACTATTTTATATCTAGGGGTGAAAAATGAAACTAACGAATGAGGGACTGAAGAGTAGCGAGTGGGCAAAGAAAGGATATATAGTTCCTTCCTATGATCGAGAGAAAATTATCGAAAACACAAGAAAGAATCCTATCTGGGTTCATTTCGGTGCAGGTAATATCTTCAGAGGTTTTCCTGCTAGATTGCAACAAAACCTAATCGAGAAGGGGCTTTCTGATAAGGGTGTTATCGTTGCTGAGGGATTTGATTACGAGATCATTAGCGATATCTACGACAAATATGACAACCTTACTTTGCTTGTTACGTTGAAGTCTGATGGAACAATCGACAAGGAAGTTGTTGAATCTGTTACAGAAGCATATCCATGTGATTACCAATTTGCTAATGCATGGAGCAGGTTTATCGAGATTTTCAAGAGTGCTTCCTTGCAAATGGTATCATTTACGATTACAGAAAAAGGGTATGCTTTGAAGACTCCAAATGGAGAGTATTTGCCAAGCTATATAGATGATTTCAAGAATGGTCCTGGAAAATGCAAGATGATGCTTTCGAGGCTAACAGAATTATTGCTTTACAGATTTAGGGAAAACAAGGCTCCAATTGCTCTTGTTTCAATGGACAATTGCTCTCATAACGGCGAGAAAGTAGAGCTTGCAATTACAACTATTGCATCCGAGTGGGTAAAGAACTCTCTTGTAGAGAAAGAATTCCTTCTCTGGCTTGAAAGCGACAAAGTCTCTTTCCCATGGTCTATGATTGATAAGATTACACCAAGACCGGATCAATCTGTTGCAAAGATGCTGCAAGCTGATGGATTCGAGGATACAGAGCCTGTTATAACATCGAAACACACATACATTGCATCATTTGTCAATGCAGAAGAAACTGAGTACCTTGTTATTGAAGACAAATTCCCTAACGGAAGACCTCCTCTAGAGAAAAGCGGTGTCTATTTTACAGACAGGGAAACTGTTAATAAAGTCGAGAAGATGAAGGTCTGTACATGCCTTAATCCATTGCATACAGCACTTGCTGTCTTTGGATGCTTGTTGGATTACAAACTTATTTCAAAGGAGATGAAGGATAAGGATCTTGTGTCGCTTGTGAGGGAAATAGGATATGTTGAAGGACTTCCTGTTGTAGTGGACCCTGGTATCATAAATCCAAAAACATTTATAGACCAGGTGCTTAATGTACGTATTCCTAATCCATTCATGCCTGATACTCCTCAAAGAATTGCAACAGATACATCACAAAAACTTGCAATAAGATTTGGCGAGACGATCAAAGCCTATGTGGCAAAGGGTCTTGATCTGAAAAATTTGAGAGACATTCCTCTAGTGTTTGCTGGTTGGCTTAGGTACCTATTGGCTGTAGATGATAATGGAAACACATTTACTCCATCTCCTGATCCTCTTTTGGAATATGGTCAAAATGAACTAAAGGGTATATCCCTTGGTTATACAGGTTCATTAGACCAGCTTAAGAATATCCTTTCTAACGAGAAGATATTTGGTGTTAACCTCTATGAAGTTGGTCTTGCCGATTTAACTCTTAAGTACTTCAAGAGTATGATTGCAGCTCCAGGCGCTGTAAGAAAAACACTTCATGAGTTCGCATAATCTATTGCCTCTGCTTTTTAGCAGGGGCTTATATTTAGACTTTTAATTTTATATTTAAATCAAATATTATTCTAAATTCGGACTATAAGTATAGCTCTTTATTATTAAAAAGTTCCTTGTCGCTTCGGATTAGAGAAGTTTATATCAATTTTTGTTTAACGATACCTTGAAATGCGTTAAATTTGCATCTGCGGCTCTTGTGGCCTTTTCTGCATCCACTGTTATGTGGTGACTGTTCATATCATTAGAACTATGACCAATAACGCTCTCTATGCTTTCTTTGTCATCTGCTGACTGCAGATACAAGTAGCTGTTGCAGAAATATTAGTAAGATTGAAGCGTGATACTCTCACTTTTGCATCTAGTCAAAGAATCCAGGTCGGGCTGATGTTTTTAGGAAAGAATACATATCTTGTCTTTTAGTCCTCCTGATCCTAACATATAGATTATATTCTCAGAGATAGTTCTCATAAACCCAAATTGTTGCATTTCTCCGTACTAGCTCTTGAGCGTCTATGGACCACCAATGCGTAAGCTTGTAAGGCGTAGCATTCTTTACACAGACAGAGAGCAGTTTGAATAAAAAGAGTATTGTTAGGGAACTTTTTGACTTTTAACTGTTGTAAAGACTGTTCTAGTCTACTTTGTTGCTCCCTATATCCAAAAAGTGATTGTTCTTGTGCTTGATGATAAGACTATAAAAAGAATATTCTATATGCCACTGATTGCTATGAGAAGAAAAGACATGGCGTGGGATTTTTTTATTCAAGAAGACTTGAAATAGCTTTTGTCGGACTTCCTTTCTTTGTATCTTTATCTTGGATGATGTAACAAGTGGTGTAAAGATATCTCTGGAAGATCTTATTGGAATCTTCGGCAGAAAGTTTCGTATAGCCAATGAAAATACAACAAATAAAGGTGATGGAATAAGCAATTTCTCTAGGAAAATGTAGTAAAGTATTAAAAGTTCCCCTAGAAAAGTGATGATATTTAGTGAAAGATCGCCTAGAAAAGTGTAAAATCGATGCATGGAAAGATCGCTTTATAAAGATTTGCTGGTATGGAAGAATAAAAAAAATAGAAAACCTTTGGTCTTGGATGGTGCAAGACAAGTCGGCAAGACATGGCTTCTTAAATCCTTTGGAGAGAAGGAATACGGGAATGTTGCTTATATAAACTGCGATAATAATCCTCAGATGAATATTCTTTTCTCAGACTATGATACCGATCGATTGCTTCGAGGATTCTCGGCTATAACAGGACAGTTGATAAAGCCGGAAGAGACTTTGATTATATTGGATGAAGTACAGGAAGTTCCTTTGGCGTTGACAAGTTTGAAGTATTTTGCAGAAAATGCACCTCAATACCATATTGCCGTAGCAGGCTCACTTCTTGGAATAAAGCTTCATTCGGGTACAGGCTTTCCTGTAGGAAAGACAGATAGTCTAAGACTTTATCCTCTTTCTTTCTCGGAATTTCTTATGGCAATGGGGAAAAATATTCTCTTCGAGAACATCAAATCCAATAGATTTGAAGAATGCAATGCTGTTCTTCCGCAACTTATAGAGCTTTTGAGACAATACTACTATACAGGCGGTATGCCAGAGGTTGTTGATCTTTATATCAAGACGCACGATTTGAAGGAAGTAAGGAGACTTCAAAAATCTATAATCAGTGACTATGAGAGGGACTTCTCGAAACATGCCCCAGCTAATGAGAGTGCTAGGATATTCGCAGTTTGGAATTCCATCCCTAGCCAGTTGGCGAAGGAAAACAAGAAATTTATATATGGTCTAATCAGAAAAGGTGCTAGGGCAAAGGACTATGAAATTGCGATAGAATGGCTTAGAAATGCTGGTTTGATTCTAAAAATACCTAAAACAAAATGTTTGGAAAAGCCTTTGAAATTCTATGAGGACATCGATTGTTTTAAGCTTTTTTTGCTTGATTTGGGACTTTTAGGTGCGATGGTTGATGTATCAGCAGAGGATGTATTGATTGGGAGCAATGCCTTTTCCTCGTATAAGGGAAGCTTTACAGAGCAGTATGTAGCGCAACAGTATTTCTCTGCAAGAAGTGATAAACTTTATTACTATGCAAATAATAATTCTACTTTGGAGATAGATTTTGTGGCAGAGTTCAAGAAGGTCTATCCAATAGAGGTTAAAGCTGAAACCAATTTGAGAGCTAAGAGTCTTTCGACTGTTCTCAAGGACAACGAGAATCTTTTTGGGTTGCGCCTTTCCATGTCTCCTTATAAGGAACAGGAAAGAATGTGCAATATTCCCCTTCCTCTTTTTGAGAAATATATAAAGATGTTGGAAGAGTAGGTGAGAACAAAGAGCCATAATATCATGGATGATTACTTTCACTTATAAACCATGACATATATTTCTCTATTTCTCTTTAAATTGTCTGTTCCACTACATTTTTGATGGACTTTAACATCGATTTGTTTGAATTAATTGTTCCTTCTTGATTTGGACTTCTCGTTTTTCCTGACCAGGAAAATCCTTTGTTGTCCAAGTGGAAAGCTGATATTTGCTCCTTGCAATCAAATGCTTTCAATTCAATACTGTATTCTCATCTGAAAACGATAGGAATAATCACAAAACAACTTGACGGCTTGATGATATAGTTCCAGGATTGGCTTGGGCCACAGAAACTCTATGTTTATGGCCTATTTCTCTTCTTTGGAGACCTTAAGTCCCTTTTCCGTTGTTGTTCCGATGAGATTCGCTATGGTCTCGATATCATAAAGAGACTTGCCTTGCCAGCTCTTGGGTACATAATAGAAGTGTCGATGTTTGATCTTGTCCCAGGAGGAAAAAGGGACACATGTATTTTCAACCTGGTCTCGTCAGCAAGATCCTGCAGGTTGCTCTTCCATAGTCACAACCTTGAGAAATTGCTCCCGCTTTTTAAGCAATTTTGTTCCTTTTAGGCATTAGATAAATAGGAGGTTAACATGATTGATAACTCTATTGATCTAAAGCGTGAGATAAAAGACAGCCTTTTCTCTGCTCTTGTAAAGGAAAAGAAGTGGTTAAGAAAAGTGTATCTTTCGCTATATCCAGATGATACATCGGTTAGGGAGGAAGATATCAAGGTTATAACTCTTGAAAGTATCTTCATAAATGGAATATACAATGACTTGAGCATCAAAGTTAGGGACAAGCTCATAATATTCATCGAGTGCCAGTCAACATGGGCACCGAATATACCGCTTAGACTCATGTCATATTTTGCATCATCGTTGTCTAAGATAGAGAAGGGATACAAGAGAAAGCAATATGAGAATACAACACTTGATGCTATGCATGTGAAACTTTATGTGCTTTATACAGGCAAGAGGATGGATCTTCCAGATTATCTATACGCACCATTTGTCTCCGGCAGCGATATGATGGCAAGAGCAAAGGTTTTGGCAAGAAGCAATACGAAAGGTGTGCTGAATGAAATATGTATCTTTTGCGATTTATATGATAAAAATGTATCAAGGCTTGGAAGAACAGAGGGGGCCATAAGAGCAACGATTGAGAAGTGCCTTGAGAAAGGCATTCTCAAGGAGTTTGTTGAAACGCACGAGAGCGAGGTGGAAAGGATAATGAGGAACATGAGTCAAGAGCAAATGATAAAGGACTTTATTGATTATTCTACCAATAAAAGCCGCAAAGAGGGGCGAGAGTCTGGCCTTCAAGAAGGTCGACAAGAGGGCAGGCAAGAGGGTAGACAAGAAGTAAGTCGAAAGTTTATAAGCGCAATGCTTGAAAATGGCATGTCTTATGATTTGGTATCCAAGATTTCGGGCATGAGCAAAGAGCAGATCATGGCAATTGTGAAATAGATAACTCATCCTGTATTGCCTCTTTATTCAATACAAAATGAGTCTGATTGAAACGGAAATAATCTATAAAGTTTCTAGCTTGTCAGTATTTGTTATATAGTGCCAATGGATACGAGGCGAAGTTTTAAGTTTTTTCTTACATAGGGTGCCATAAAATTCAATTGATGATTATATTAATAGTGGTTTCCAACCTACACGAGGGCAGAGATGAGGAATGCAATAAAAAACGGTGAGATTATAAAAGAATGTGATGCAATGGTTCCTATTACATCCAGAGCTGTGCAATATTCTTTTTCGGTATATGAAGCGCTTAGAATTACTAACTCTCATATAGTGCATTTGGATGAACATCTTTCAAGACTAAGGTCTTCAGCAAAGGCGATTAACTTGACCCTTTCTTTCTTGGACAGTGAAATTGAGTCATGGCTCTTCAAATTGATTGAGAATGACAAGATCAAGGATGCAACAGCTAGAATCCTTGTTATCGGTGGCGATTATCCTGCCTTGTTTATCACATACCAGGATTTGCTTTCGTATCCAGAAAACTACTATGAAGATGGTGTGAAGTGCGACTTCTACTTTGGCGAGAGATTTTTGCCTTATGCCAAAACATCCAATCTTTTGATGAGCTATGTTGCGCTGGAAGAAGCAAAGGCCAAGGGATGTTTTGAAGCCCTGTTCGTAAATCGAAATGGAATAATAACAGAGGGTACTAGATCAAACTTCTATGCAATCTCTGGAAACAGGATGTACACAGCTGACGACTCTCTTGTTCTTTCTGGAGTAACAAGGATAGCTGTCTTGAAAGCTGCAAAGGAACTTGGCTTGGAAGTAGTTTTCGAACCTCCTAGGTACGATGACATTTTCTATTTCGATAGTGTCTTTATCTCATCTACATCTATGGCAGCACTCCCAGTGTCGGAGATTGCGGGAAATAAAACAGGTATGAAAGCAAATAGCTTGGTGCTTTCTATCCGTGACCTTGTTCGTAAATGGGAGTAGATTGATAGACAAAACGCTTGAGAAACAATATCTTAGGAATGGAATATTTACCCTATATAGGAAGAAGTATGAAATTTACAGATATAATAGCCTCAAAAGAGATCCTCGCAGGAATCGAAAAGGCTGGTTTTGAAAGTTGCACTCAAGTACAAGAGACTGTTTTGCCTATTTCACTGACAGGAAAGGATGTGATGGTCCAATCGAAGACAGGCAGTGGCAAGACAGCTGTCTTTCTTTTGACTATATTCAATCGATATTTGGAAAACGGAAGAAAATCAAAAGCACTAGTGATATCTCCTACAAGAGAGCTTGCTGTACAGATTGACCAAGACGCAAAGCTATTGTCATCAGGGATGGATGGGTACAAAGTAGGCTGTTTTTTCGGTGGAGTTGGCTACAAAGAGCAAGAGCAAGAGCTTTCACAAGGCGTTGATTTGTTTGTTGGCACTCCAGGAAGACTTATTGATTTTGCTAAGGAAGGGAAAATCAATTTCAAAGAATTCGACATAGTTGTCCTTGATGAAGCTGACAGGATGTTCGACATGGGATTCTATCCCGACATACAATATATGTTTGGGAGAATGAGAGGACCAAAAGAAAGGCAAACAATGCTTTTCTCTGCAACACTATCGACCTCTGTCAGGAACATTGCTTGGCAATATATGAATGGACCTGAGGAGATAGAGGTTCAGCCCGAAGAGATTACAGTAAAGAACATTGTGCAAGAGCTTTTTCATGTTACAAAAGAAGAAAAGTTTCCTCTATTGTTGTCTATTTTGAATAAAATAAAACCTCAAAGCTGTCTGATATTCACAAATACAAAAGATAAGGCAGAGGAAGTTGCGAAACGCCTTTCAATCAATGGATACAAGTCCGAGTGCCTAACTGGAGACATGGCCCAAAACAAGAGACTAGAGACCTTAAACAGGATGAAAAGTGGCAAATTGCATTTTCTTGTAGCTACAGATGTTGCAGCAAGAGGACTCCAAATTGATAATCTAGAGTTAGTTGTCAACTATGATATCCCAGAAGACTACGAGAACTATGTACATAGGATTGGACGAACAGCAAGGGCAGGAAAAAGCGGAAAGGCAATCACACTCGCATGCGAGCAATACATATATGGATTGGACGCAATCGAAAACTATATCCAGATGAAGATACCTGTGCTATGGCCTGATGAATGTGGCCTTGAGAGCGTTGATGACAAAAGTGCAAACTACTCATATCATTCTTCAAGAAACCGTGGCTCACGAGTCAAGAAAAGAGATGAGAAAAAGACTTTTGATAAAAAACGCCAAAGCACAAAAAAGAAAAAAGATAGAGATAGAAAATATACCAGCGATGAAGAATTCAAAAAGCTTTCATCCATGTCTCTTGAAGAGCGCATGGCTTATTATAAAGGTCGCTATGCAACAAATATGAAAGATAAAAAAGGCCTGAGTAACAATGATGATAACAAAAAAGCAAATGTTGATGACAAACAGACTATTGTTATGTCAGTAAACAATAAGAATAATGGATCCAAGAAAGGCTTTTTCTCGCGTATTTTAGACAAGATAAAAGGTAAAAAGAAAAAATGAGCCAGCTTAGACGTTTTTTCTCATACTATAAGAACTATAAGTACTGGTTTGCGCTTGACATGACTGTTGCGCTTCTTGCTTCTGTTGTATCTGTAATTGTACCAGCAATAGTAAGATTTTTGATTAACATGCTTTCATCTTTCAATAAAGACTACACTTTGATGATTGTCTTGTTTGCAACAATACTTTTGCTGTACCTACTTGAATCTGTTTTTGTATATATAAGAATAAAGTGGGGCCATTACTTAGGTGTTTGGATTGAAAACGACATGAGAAGGGATTTGTTTTCTCATCTCCAAACACTCTCTTTTTCATATTTTGATAAGACAAAAACAGGAACAATAATGAGCAGGATCACTAATGACCTGTTCAATATTGCTGAAGTTGCACATCATGGACCAGAGGATGCTGTTATATCACTTATAACTATAATTGGTGCCTATGTGATGATGTTCATCTTCTCATGGAAGCTTGCGTTGATCACAATAATTCCATTGCCAATAATGCTTTTCTATGGAATTTACTTCAACAAAAGACTCAAAGAATCGAATAGAGCAATCAGAAAAACAATAGCTGATGTCAATGTTGCAGCAGAGAATTCAATCCAAGGCATAAGAGAAGTCAAGAGCTTTTCGCAAGAGTCTTTTCAAGAAAAGAAATTCAGCAAAGCAAACAAGACGCTGAAAAACAGCAGAGAGAAGATGTACCAGCAGATGGCAAATTACCATGCCGGGATTGACTTTATGAGGCAGTTCTACTACTTTGCAACGATTGTTGGAGGGGTTGTTCTTATTGCAAAAGGAACAATTCCAGTTTCCGATCTGGTAGCTTTCTTGATGTATGTCTCTGTTGTGCTCCCGCCAATCGATAGGCTGATAAACTTTACAGAGCAATTCACGCAAGGCGCAGCATCGTTTGAACGATTTACAGAAATAATGGATATAAAGCCAGATATTGCAGACAAGGTTGGAGCAAAGCCACTTGTTGTTACAAAAGGCGATATAAAGTTCGAAGATGTTTCGTTTAGCTATAAAACAGATAATCGGGAAGAGGTAATCCAGCATTTGACTATGGAAATCCCTGGAGGGAAAAAGGTTGCAATAGTTGGGGAGTCGGGATCAGGAAAGTCCACTACAGTCTCTCTTCTTGCTCGTTTCTATGAGGCCGATAGCGGACGGATAATGATTGATGGACAAGATATAACGAGTGTTTCCCAAAAGTCGCTTCATGATGCGATAGGCTTTGTCCAACAAAATGTATTTCTCTTTGATGCAACAATCAAGGAGAATCTTCGCTACGGGCGAGCTGATGCGACCGAAGAAGAGATGTGGGAGGCCCTTAAGAGCGCTCACCTTTATGATTTCGTGTCATCTCTTGCCGATGGCTTGGATACAGAGGTTGGAGAGAGAGGCACAAGGCTTTCTGGAGGGCAAAAACAAAGATTGTCAATTGCGAGAGTATTCTTGAAGAACCCGCAGATAATCGTTTTTGATGAAGCTACAAGCTCTCTGGATACAGAATCGGAGCAGATTATCCAAAACGCTTTTTCAACTCTATCAAAGGGAAGGACAAGTATTGTTATTGCTCATCGCCTTTCCACGATAATCGATAGTGATATCATATATGTGATGGACAAAGGTAGGGTAGTAGAGAAGGGAACTCACCAGGAGCTCTTGGACAAAAAAGGCCAATATTATCGGCTTTATTCGATGAAATAGGAGGCAATATGAAGAGCGTGATAAAGTTTTTTAGAATTTTGATAGCAATTGTATTTATCTTGCCAGTTCTGATTTTGCTAGGTGTTATTGCTCTTGTCTTTGGATCGATTTTAAGGCTTTTGAAGCTTGATAAGCTTTCAGATAAGGTATCAACTCTTATCTTGCAACCGGTTGTTTGGTGGATCATGTTCTTTTTGGGCACGCGCGTAAAGATCATAGGCAAGGAGAATCTTCCGAAGAAAGGCGAAAAGTATTGTGTCATTCCAAACCATAGTTCTGTTTTGGATATTCCTTCGATCTTCTCGACAGGGCGATGGCCGGGAGCTGTGGCAAAGAAAGAAGCCTTCAAAATCCCGCTTATCAATGGTCTTATGTGGCTTATTCATTGTGTAAAGCTGGACAGGAAAAGCCCAAGGGATGCGATCAAGGCAATACATGATAGCGTCAATAATGTGGAAAATGGTTTTCCAATGATGATCTTCCCAGAAGGAACACGTTCAAAGAATGGGAAGATTGCTGAGTTCAAGGCTGGTTCCTTTAAAATAGCAACACGCGCAAAGGCGAAAATCGTGCCAGTTGCGATTAAAAACTCAAGACAGGGTTTTGAGGATGCTCATTATATTGGCATTGTTCCAATCTATGTTGAGATCCTGCCTCCTATTGACACGGCATTGCTTGATGAAGAAGAGCTTCGTACTTTGCACACACGAGTTGAAAATGAGATAAGAGACGCATACGACAACTTGCCTTCATTTCCAAAGAAGAAAAAGTGAACATGGTAAAGATCGATAACTTGTCATTCAAGTATGATGAAAGCGATGAAAAGTTGTTCACAACATTGTCTTTGGAGATAGAAGATGGCGATGTTGTTCTTTTGATGGCAAGTCCGGGAGAAGGAAAGACAACACTTTCTCGAATCATAACAGGCGGATGTCCGAAATACACAGGTGGAACAATATCCGGAGAGATAGATATTAGTGGCAAAAGCATTCTCCCTTTGGATACTAAAGAAAGGATAAGACTCGTAGGAAGAGTTGCTCAAGATACAGATGAGATGATTCTTTTCTCCACTGTAGAGTCAGAGCTGATGTTCCCTTTAGAGAATCTCGGGTTCTCAAGGGACGAGATTGAAACAAGAATTTCCAAATCTCTGGAGACTTTTGAGCTGGAAAAGTACAGGCAAGTGTCTACAACCGAGCTCTCTGGAGGAGAGAAGAGGCGACTCATGTGTGCGATTCTGTTCGCTGTCGATCCATTTCTCTATATCTTTGACGAATCATTTGATGAGCTTTCCGATAGGTGGAGGAAAAAGCTGGCATCGCTCATAAAAGAAAGAGGAAGAACAACTTTAGTGTTAGCATCCCATCCTTTAGCTGTCTATGATGGCCTTTATGACAAGGCTTTGATGCTTGAAAATGGCACTGTAGCAAACTATGAGATAAAAGATCTGGTTCTTCCTCCTATCGATTTCAATATATCCAATGAGTCGATTGATGTCGAATCTCTTGTGGTTACTCGGTCGCACAGATCTGTTTTCGAGGAAAGCCCCTTTTCCTTGAACGTTCCATCCTTTTCTTTGAAAAAGGGAGGATTGAGGCTTTTGATGGGTGAAAATGGAGCAGGAAAGAGCACTTTTTCAAGGGTCATGTGCGGGTTGCTGAAGGAAGATTGTGGATTTGTATACATCAATGGGAAGAAGACAAATGAAAAAGATAGGCGCTCCAAAGTCGCTTATCTTATGCAAAATCCGTTCGAGCAATTGTTTCTCCCTACTGTCTATGATGAGATGAAGAGTACTGGCGCTAGCGATGAGGATATAGAAAGAGCATTGGCTTTGTTTGGCATTGAGAGAGGAATGTACATAAGCGAGATATCATATGGAAAAGCAAAAATGGTTCAAGCTGCTGTCTTTTATCTTCTTGATAGGGATTATGTGATTCTTGATGAGCTTGATAGTGCAATAGGATATAGTGATTCATGGCGGGCTATCAAATCATTTCTAGATAAAGGATCTGGTGTTCTAGCAATCACGCATGATGAGTATTTCGCCTCGCTATTGAAAGCTGAGATAACTTACATAAAGGATGGCATGCTATGCAAATAAACACATACATATATGGCACATCCTTGTATCATAAGATGGATATAAGAGCAAAGCTTGTATTTACGATCCTCATCTCGATCTCGCTATTCTTCGTTAATTCATTTTATGCTCTTTTCCCAATAGCTTTTTTCTTTGTCTGTTTGTCGCTATATTCAGTTGGTTTGAAAGAGACCTTAAATGGCTTTTTACGGCTACTTCCTGTGTTGCTTTTTCTTTTTTTGCTGTCGCCTTTGCAATCAAGGAATTCAGATAATGCTATCTATATAAAGAGCTTCAAGTTAGTAACATATGATGGCCTGAGGCTTGCCCTTAGGGTTGCATTGAGGTTTATTTCAGTCTCATACGCATTTATGCTCTTGATTGAAACAGAGCGTTCGGAGCGTATTGTAATTGCACTTGAGTGGTTTCGTCTTCCATACAATGTTGCTTTGACTTTGCTTCTTGTCCTTCGTTACATACCGTACTTGGGATCGTTGTATGAAGATATAAGGCTATCTATGTCTTTAAGGCTCAAAGAGGGCAAAAGGGGATATCCCATTATGCCTACTATTACAGCCTTGACAGTATTGGCGATAAAGATGATTCCGAACACAGCATCAGCTCTTGAAGAGAGGGGGTTTGGATTAAAAGGAAGGAAGGCAGATGAAAAACTATCTTTTTCTCCATCGGTCTTTACACAAATAGTTATTAGTTTTATCTTACCTATCATCTTTATTTTTGCTTTTTCTTGAAAAGGAGGCTACAGTGTCGGATTCTCTTGATTCGTTTAAAAAAATCCTAGGAAGGATTGCTTTGGTAATTAGTTTAATTGCGATTATGACAGCGATGGTCGCTGTTTTCACTATAGCTGTCAGAATTCCGACTCCCACTGGGGGATATATTTCACTTTGCGATGTTGCTGTCACATTCTCGGGGTACGCTTTTGGGCCATTTGTTGGATTTGTCGCAGGTGGACTTGGCACAGCATTCTCTGACTTGGTTGGTGGGTATCCTCAATGGGCTGCGATTTCTTTTTTTGTCCATGGCATAGAGGGATTGCTAGTGGGCCTTTTGGTCAAGAGCGTGAAGGATTCCCTCTTTAAGAAAATCCTTGCTGCAATTGTTGCAACTATAACAGTTTCGCTTGGCTATTTCTTGCTTACAGGATTGTTTTTGACAACATTTTCAGAGGCTTTGACAGAGATCCTTCCAAATGCTATCCAGGGTGGTGTTGGTTCTGTCCTTGGCCTTGTTCTTTATTCAGCTGTTGCTTCTGCCTATCGAAAACTCGATATGCTTCGAATAGGTTTTTAGCCCGAATGTGGGTAGAAGAGAGCAACTTGTTTTTGCTATAGTTGAGCAAATGGAGGAACGATGGCGATTGATAACCATGATTTGATCCTTGTTTTGGATTTTGGTGCACAGTATAGCCAACTGATTGCGAGAAGAGTTCGCGAGTGTGGCGTATACAGTAAGATTGTGCCTTTTAATACAACTAGAGAAGAGATAGAGAAGCTTAATGCTAAGGGAATTATCCTTTCAGGCGGTCCTGCAAGCGTCAAGACGAAAGACTCTCCACGTCCTGATGCTGGGATTTTCTCTTTAGGTATTCCTATTTTAGGTATTTGCTATGGCCTACAAGTCATGTCATTGATGCTTGGAGGTGATGTTTCTTGCCCAGAGAAGAAGGAATATGGTCTTGCAAATATCGACATAATCGATAAAAGCTCTGAGCTTCTTGCTGGCATTAGTGACAAGAGCCAAGTTTGGATGAGCCATGGAGACTCTGTTTCCAGGATCCCTCAAGGGTTTAGGACAGTTGCATCGACAAGCAATTGCGAATATACAGCAATTGAGGATGGAAAGAGGCGTTTTTATGGAGTGCAATTCCATCCAGAAGTTGTCCATTCTGTTGATGGGATGAAAATGATCCGGACATTTGCACTCTCAATATGCAAAGCAAAAAATGATTGGAACATGGGCTCTTTTGTTGAAGACTCAATAAAAGCAATCAGAGAAAAAGTCGGTGACAAACAGGTCCTCTGTGGCCTTTCCGGTGGAGTTGATTCATCGGTTGCTGCTCTTCTTATACACAAAGCAATTGGAGACCAGCTTGTATGTGTTTTTGTGAACAATGGCATGCTGAGGAAGAATGAAGCAGAGAGTGTATTGGATTTGTTTGGGAAGAACTTCAAGATCAGGCTTCAATACGCTGATGCCGAGAATGATTTCCTTAGTGCTTTAAAGGGAATCACTGAGCCAGAGGCAAAAAGAAAAATCATTGGAAAGCTTTTTGTTGATACTTTCTACCGTGAGGCTAGGAAGTGTGGCGATATCTCGTTCTTGGCTCAAGGCACTCTCTACCCTGATGTGATTGAGTCCAAAAGCGCATTCGGCGGCCCTTCCTCTACGATCAAATCTCATCATAATGTCGGAGGACTTCCAGAGGATTTGAAGTGGCAACTTCTTGAGCCTTTGAAGGAATTGTTCAAGGATGAAGTCAGAGAGCTAGGGAAAGAGCTTGGGCTTCCTGATGAGCTTGTATATCGTCATCCATTTCCTGGTCCAGGCCTTGGTGTTAGATGCATTGGAGAAGTAACAAAAGAAAGGCTGGATACTCTTCGCGATGTGGATTATATCTTCATAGATGAGATAAGAAAAGCGGGGCTTTATGACAAAATCTGGCAAGCTCTTGCGGATCTTCTTCCAGTTAAATCAGTTGGTGTGCAAGGTGATGAGAGAACATATAGGGAAGTATGTTCTTTACGAGCTGTAACAAGCGAGGATGCTATGACAGCTGATTGGTTTAGAATGCCATATGATGTATTGCAAAAGTGTGCATCACGAATATGCAATGAAGTCAAAGGTGTCAACAGAGTCCTCTATGATATTACTTCAAAACCACCAGGAACAATTGAGTGGGAATAGACTCATAAGTTGTTGTTAGTCGACTTGTTCCAGATAATCTTCATGGTTTATTAAGAGAATTGCCATCGTTATCTCCCAGAAATGCAATCTTGTTAGGATGGGCTTCAGAACTTCCTGTACTAGTACGGATGAAATATTTTTGGGGGGGGGGAGAATAGCAACTGAAAATCAGAAGAGGAAGATGTGTAATGATTATGCAAGATGAAGAAGACCAGAACATAGAATTCAAAGAATCTTGAAATAGTACAGGGTTGCTGAAATAGGTTTGCGGTTTTGTAAACACTAAAGGCGGCAGAATGTTTATCGTGGTCATGGATGATGGTGAAGTTCTAGGTCTTCCAAACAGCAAGAAGCTTATGGAAGATATACCTAATGCTATCGTCAGCGCATTTGGTATGTATGATGCTGAAGTCAATCTTCTGAGAGATGGCGAAAGGAAATACATTGAGATAATCATTCCCAAAAGCAAGGTTGTTCTGGATTATAAAGGAGTCTCTTATATCAAGATTGGAACAACACTTCAAACGATGAAGGACGACTCTCTGCGTCAATCTGTTCTGAGCCGAGGCAATCTTTCTTGGGATGCCTATACTATTGGTTGGCCCTGATTTGAACACAAGATTTATTGAGATGCTAAAGATGGATGAGATATGAGAGATATTTAGTGGTTGTTTGAGATTGCGTAGTACTATAGATAGCGTATATCGCATTGAAATCAACGAGTGGTGCTACTATAGGACATGTGCACCAAATTATCTGCTAATTATCAGAGCGCTATGGTTTTCTTGACATTTCACATATCATAACATACTATTTTGTTACAAACAAATTTGTTTCAAACTATTTTGTTTTTAAGGAAAGTTCGCATGGAGTTCATCGGAAGGGAAAAAGAACTGGCTCAGTTGAGAAAGGTTTTGGATGGAATCAATGGTGGCAGAATACTCATATATGGGCGGAGACGCATGGGTAAGACGACGCTTATAAGGAAGACTTTAGAAGAAACAGAGGGCATAAAAATACTTTACACTGCGCTCCCAATAGATTTAGAAGGGAATGCAAAAGCTCTTGGAGATGCTGTGCTTAAAGCTATCGGTATACAGTCCCTTAGAGCAGAAAGCATAGATGAACTGTTCTCTTTTCTGAGCACAAGGAATGAGCGGATTACAATAGCCATTGATGAGTACCAAGATATGAAGAAGAGGGCAGACAGCGATTATGTGGATGCGCTTTTCAGAACAGCCATAGATAACCTTCCCGCAAATATCTCTATAATACTTTCTGGATCCTCCATACGCCTTATGAAAGCACTCCTCGATGAGGAGAATCCACTTTTCCAGCGCTTTAACCTCACAATGCGGATAGATGAGATGGATTACATCGAAGCTGCTTTGTTTTATCCAGGGAGAAGCATACGAGACCGCATAATCCTTTATAGTGTCTTCGGAGGAATCCCGCTTCTAACGAGTAGCATAGATGAAAGCATCTCAGTGGAAGAGAACATAATATCAATGTTTGTAGATGACAATGGCATCGCTAGAAATTACATCAGATCGGTAATAGACACAGAAATCTCCCCGATACCCGACGCGTTCATAATCCTCTCTGCCTTGGGCAATGGCAAGAGGCACTATACGGAGATTCTCTCATGCCTTAGCGAGGAGAAAAACCGGACTCAGCTTGCACGGACGTTGAAGAGTCTCATTAATAGCGGATTGATTAGGAAGCGAGCTCCAATAAACAGCGAGAAGAGAAAGGACGCATTCTACGAGATTGCAAGCAACCCTATCCGCTTTTATTTTAGTTATATGCTCAGGGCAGATGATTTTGTCAGCATAAGCAGTAAGGCATTCTTCTCCTCTTTCATCGAACCATCTTTAACAACATATGTGAGCTACCGTTTCGAGGATATGGCAAAGTCTTATTTTTCCATTCTTACTGAAAGAGGCAAGCGGATGGATATCATGCAGATTGGGAACTATTGGTATGATGACAGGAAAAAGAAGAGTAATGGGGAGTTCGACGTTGTCCTCTATACGGACGATGGATATGAGATATATGAATGCAAATTCCTGAAGTCCAGAGCTACGTCTAGCTTAGTGAAAGAAGAGAAACGAAAGGCAATGGCTATAGAGGGAATCCCAATGCGTCGTTTCGGCTTCATATCCTCATCTGGATTCGAAGAAGAGAAAGAGACAGATGTTATCCTTATATCAGGTAAGGATATGTATTACATTTGATTTTTGCTCATTATTGATGGTTGCAGAGGCTTCCTGTTGTATGCGCAATAGATACACAGAAGAGGCATGGCTGTTTCTGAATCACATTTCAGCGATAATGGCCTTCGATTTTCTTGACGAAATATATCACTCGACCTGACAAACCAGGTTTCCCTTTATGATTTCAGGGCAACGCTTTCCCTCATGTTCGCCGACAAGATAAACGTGGCCTGGAAACTCGCAAAAATCACCAGAGAGGACTTTTATTCGCTGTTCGTCTTGGATTGAGTGCTGTCCATAATGAAAAAACGTAAAGAAAACGCAAGTCGATGGCAATCATAATTGAATCACACGACCTAAAACGAAAAACTTACGGTTTAAATTTCCAAATTTATCACGATTCTCTATTTCTGTTTGCAAAGATTAAAAATCTAGATTTTTTAACACTCCATTATTCCGTTCCTTGTCACACGTTTTCTGCTATACTTATAAAAAATAGTTAGAAGTTTAATGATTATTCTTTCCGCTTATCAAAAATATTGATATGTATATAGATACTAAGGAGC
>ERZ808274.430-NODE-430-length-21836-cov-3.401221_pt1 | contig 21836 bp, 20 predicted proteins | sample MGYA00521277_ERZ808274 | MGnify/ENA primary metagenome ERZ808274 (study PRJEB31516, sample SAMN03275597) | gut metagenome | biome: mammalia-associated habitat; material: feces | host: Papio cynocephalus | place: Kenya | collected 2012-07-28 ... | reverse complement strand
GGAGCATGCAGGTGGGCGCGACGTATATATGATATATGAGCCTATGGCTGCCGCAATAGGTATGGGCATTGATGTGGAGAGTCCCGAAGGTTGTATGGTGGTGGATATAGGCGGTGGTACTACAGAGATTGCCGTTATATCACTCGGTGGAATCGTGGCAAACAAGTCTATCAAGACGGCGGGCGATGACCTTAACCTGGACATTGTGGAGTATATGAGCCGTATGCACAACCTGAAGATTGACGAGCCTACAGCAGAACGCATCAAGATAGCGGTGGGTTCGGCACTGCCTGAGTTGGAAGACGCTCCGGAAGACTACGTAGTAATAGGTCCTAACAAGGTGACAGCCTTGCCAATGAACGTGCCCGTCAGTTACCAAGAGATAGCACACTGCTTGGAGAAGAGCATTGCCAAGATAGAGAATGCCGTACTGCAAGCCCTTGAGGCAACACCGCCTGAGTTGTACGCAGACATCGTCAAACGCGGGATATACCTCACCGGTGGTGGTGCATTGCTCCACGGACTGAGCAAACGACTGAGCGACAAGATAACCATTCCGTTCCACGTAGCCGAAGACCCGCTGCACGCAGTGGCACGAGGCACAGGCATAGCACTGAAGAATGTAAACAACTTCGGGTTCCTGATACGATAAATGAGAAACCTGCTACAGTTTCTGACACGTTATAGCAACTTCCTAATATGCATCATATTGGAAGTTGTTGCGTTTATACTGATAGTGACTACACACGGCTATCAGCAGAGCGCGGTATGGTCGTCAGCCAACAGAGTGGTAGCAGGCATACAGGACATCAACACCACAATAGGAGACTACTTTCGCCTACGCTCGGAGAATGAGCAGTTGGCAGAAGAGAATGCCATGCTCCGAACACAACTCATGGAGCAAGCCAACAGGTTGGAGTCGGTACAAGAGCGCGACAGTCAGTATGTATATGCCCACTTGGATATGGAGTATATACCTGCCAAAGTGATAGGTGTAAGTACCAACAAGCAGCACAACTATCTGACTATCAACAAGGGAGCACGTGATGGCATAGCCGAGGATATGGGGGTAGTATGCCGCGATGGTGTAGTGGGTATTGTGAGTGCCGTGGGCGATAAGTATGCGTTAGTGGTACCTTTGATACACACACAGATGAATGTGAGTTGCAAACTGCTAAAGAACCACTACGCAGGCGGTACACAATGGAACGGACGTAATTACAGGTACGTAGCACTCACCGATATATCACGACATATCCTTGTAAATAAAGGGGATACGGTAGTTACCAGTGGTCTTACACCGGTATTTCCAGAGGGCATAATGGTAGGCATAGTGGAGAAAACAGAATTGGGTGATGGAGACAACTACCACCACACTACACTACTGCTAAGTACGGACTATAAACGCTTGGAATATGTGCAAGTGATTCACAATCGCGCATCAGGGTTCAACAGAGACGCAAACGCTCAAACACCATGGAGTGGCTTAGACAAATAGGAAAACTCTTGCTATTGTTAGCATTACAAGTGCTACTGTTCAACCGCTTGCAAATAGCAGGCTGGTGTTTCCCTATGGTGTATATCCTGTTCCTAATCAACTTGCCTGCCAAGACTCCACGTTGGGCAGAGATGCTGATAGGCTTTATTGTAGGACTGCTGATGGATATATGGTTTACCTCATTAGGGGTACACATAGCGGCATGCGTAGCAATCAGTTTCCTGCGACCGATACTGCTACATAACCTAGTACAGGAGATAGAACGTGTAAGCGGAGATGTGTGCAGCCTCAGCATAGGACGTGTAGAGTACATCAAATGTGCCGTGATACTGACACTTATCCACCATTTCATCGTGTTTGCATTAGAAGCATGGAGCCTGCAAAACTGGTGGATAGTACTGCTGCAAACCATCATTAGCAGCATAATGACACTGATAGTGATATTGGGCTACGATATGCTAAAGAAATAGGAATGCTCAACGACCCTTACTATAAGCGCAAGTATGTGATAGGCGGCATTGCCATTGCGGTGGTGCTGGTGTATATCATACGCTTGCTTTTCCTGCAGGTCATTGACCAGTCCACACAAGAGAAAGCCGAGAACAATGCTCAATTGCGGCAAGTAATCTATCCTTCCAGAGGACTTATATACGACCGCAACGGCGAACTATTGGTTTCCAATCAACCGATATATGAGGTAACGTTGGTGGTCAAAGAGATGGGAAAAGACTTTGATACCTTAGAGTTCTGTACTGCATTGCATATTAACAGAGAGGCTTTTGAGGCACGTATGCACGATATGACAGACCGCCGTAAGAACCGTGGATATTCACGATTTACACCACAGGTATTCATGGAACAACTCAGCAAAGAAGAGGTGGCCCGGTTGCAACAAGAGCAATACAAGTACTCCGGTGTAGGTATCCGTTGTCGTACACTGCGCGACTATACCTATCCTATTGCATCGCACGTGTTGGGAAGTGTGGGAGAGGTGAACCAGAACGACCTTGAACACGATGCTTACTACGCTGTCGGAGACTATGCGGGACGCGATGGAATCGAGCGAACCTACGAGAAACAACTGCGTGGTGAGAAAGGTGTAGAGGTACTGATGCGCGACTCGCGTGGTAGAATACAAGGCTCATACAAGGATGGGAGTCTTGACCGCGAAGCCAAAGCAGGCACAGACCTATACCTGAGCATAGACCGCAAAGCGCAACAATTGGCAGAAGAGCTACTACGAGGCAAGGTGGGAAGTGTGGTGGCCATTGAACCTAAGACAGGAGAGGTGTTAGTGATGGCAAGTTCTCCTAATTGGGACCCTTGCACATTAGTAGGCAAAGAACGCTCTGCCAATTATCAGAAATTAGCGTCAGACCCTAATAAACCTCTGATAAACCGCGCGGTACAAGCACAATACTCACCGGGGTCAACCTTTAAGACACTGCAAGCATTAATAGGATTACAGGAAAAAGTCGTTACCCCCCATACACAATATCCTTGCAGCGGTAAACAGTCTTCGCCTATCAAGTGTACACACAATCATGGTACCCCTGTAGATATGGAAGAAGGCATAGAGCAAAGTTGCAACCCTTACTTCTGGGCACTCTTTCGTGATATGCTACAGCGCGACGGATATGCCGATGAAAACATACTATTCAAGCAGCATTACACGGATTGGCGCAACGATATACTCAGTTTCGGCTTAGGGCAACGGTTCGAGGATACCGACATCAGTGAACAGGCAGCAGGCTATGTTCCCACCGTGGAACTATACAACAAGATATACGGAACAAAAGGTTGGAAGGCTATCACGATTCGCTCATTGTCTATTGGTCAGGGGGAAGTATTGGTAACACCTCTCCAATTAGCCAACCAAGCAGCCGCAATAGCAAACAAAGGCTACTATATAACGCCTCACCTGAACAGAAATGACTCGATGAAATCGCGCATACATAGCACTCTGATTGACTCTATCTATTTCGATATAGTGCAGACTGGTATGGAGCGTGTGATGACCAACGGTACAGGCAGGTGGTACAATGTGCAGGACTTGCAGATGTGCGGCAAGACAGGTACTGTGGAGAACGTACATGGCAAAGACCATGCCCTGTTCATCGGCTTTGCGCCAAAAGATAATCCGCAGATTGCCATTGCCGTAGCAGTGGAAAATGCAGGGTTCGGTGCTACATGGGCATGCCCCGTCGGAAGTCTTATCATGGAGCAGTATCTCACCGGTGAAATCAAACGAAAGTCCTTGTATGACCGCATAGTAAATGCCAACTTAATCGCCCAAGACAATGAATAAGAACAGGAGCATCATATCAGGAATAGATTGGTGGACAATACTGCTGTTCCTTGTTATTGCCATATTCGGTTGGCTGAATATCTATGGTGCCGGGTATTCCTTTGACCAAACAGGTATTTGGGATTTCTCCAACCGTGCCGGTAAGCAGTTGGTATGGTTAGCAACCGCCATAGTATTAGGCATTATCATTATGATGATTGACGAAAAGACTTATGATGTGCTTGCCTATATCCTATATGGTGCAATGCTCTTGCTGCTGGCAATCACACCATTGGTGGCCAATAATGTCAAGGGTTCCTACTCATGGATTACACTCGGTCCCATCAGTCTGCAACCTGCAGAGTTCGCTAAGTGCGTAACCGCATTGGCAGTGGCGAAGTATATGGGGCGTTATGAATACCGATTGCGAGATTGGCGCGATTTAATCGTACCCTTTGCACTTATCGGCGTACCGATGCTGATAATTATGGTAGCCCAACGCGAAACCGGTTCGGCATTGGTATTCTTGTCGTTTCTGCTTGTCTTTTACCGCCAGAGAATGTCAGGCTATGTGCTACTGTTTGGAGTAACAAGCATCGTTCTATTTCTGATAGTGATATACTTTGGCGGCACATCACTTCCCTTTGGAGCAGGTAATGTAGGTATCCTGGCAAGTACGTTAGTGATAGAAACTATCGTGACAGGTTGGCTGTTGCTCAAAGACAAGAATATCAAATCTGTCATATTCATAGCCAGTGGCATCGCACTCATCTACGGAGTGGGGGCATTACTATGCATTTGGTTTCCGATAATTTTTAATTTTGTTGAAATCATCATTTTAGTATATCCCGCGGGGTTTCTTGCTATAACCACCATAATAACCCGCCATAACAGGCTGTGGTGGTTGATAGGCTTTACAATAGTCGAGTTGGCACTCTGCCAAGGTTGCAATTATGCCTTTGACAATATCCTCCAACCCCACCAGCGTACCCGTATAGAGGTATTGCTCGGTATGAAGGATGACCCTACCGGCGCAGGCTACAACGTCAATCAGTCGCTTATCGCCATCGGCTCAGGGCAGTTCACAGGCAAGGGGTACTTACAGGGAACCCAGACCAAACTGCGCTTTGTGCCGGAACAAGACACGGACTTTATCTTCTGCACCGTAGGCGAGGAGTGGGGCTTTGTTGGTTCCACACTATTGCTCCTCTGCTACCTGGCACTCATACTGAGAATCATATATATTGCTGAACGTCAGCGAGATAAGTTCAGTATGCTATATGCTTATGCGGTAGCAAGTATCTTGCTGTTTCATTTGACAATCAATATCGGTATGGTATTAGGACTATTGCCCGTGATAGGTATTCCTCTACCTTTTTTCAGTTATGGAGGTTCGTCTCTGTGGGGCTTCACTATACTATTGGCTATTATGCTACGATTAGACGCTGCACGTGTAAACAAACTGCAATAAGATATGGCTGAGCACAATATCATAGGGCAATTAGGAGAAAAAGAAGCCGCCGACATCATGCGCAAGAAGGGCTTCCGTGTGGTGGAGACCAACTGGCGTTTCGGTCACTTGGAGATGGATATTATCGCCACCAACCGCAAAGAGATTGCTTTTGTAGAGGTCAAGACGCGTACTTCAACCTTTGGAGACAAGCGTCCTGAGGAGTACGTGGACTTAGCCAAAAAGAAACGCATGACTGCTGCTGCCAATGCCTATATCAAGATGAATGGCATAGAACTTGCACCGCGTTTTGATGTGATAGGTATTCTGATAGATGCAGAAACAGGCAAGGTGCAAAGTGTGAACCATATAGAGGATGCTTTTCAGCCCCCTATGCGTACTATCGGACGGAATAGTTTCAATGGGCAAAGCCGTTGGCACCATAGAGGAAATACCATTCAATAGGTATATAACAGATTGATAATATGGAGTTTATATATGATATAATCGTTGTAGGAGCAGGGCATGCAGGCTGTGAAGCCGCCAATGCTGCTGCTCGTATGGGTAGCAGGACACTACTCATCACAATGGATATGAACAAGATAGGGCAGATGAGTTGTAATCCTGCCGTAGGCGGTATTGCCAAGGGACAGATTGTCAGGGAAATAGACGCATTAGGAGGACAGATGGGTATCGTTACGGACAGGAGTGCCATACAGTTTCGTATGCTGAACCGCAGTAAAGGTCCCGCTATGTGGAGTCCCCGCAGTCAGAGCGACAGGAAACGCTTTATTGAAGAATGGGTACAGCACTTGACCAGCACCGACAATCTACAGATATGGCAAGATGTAGTCACAGCGTTGGTAGTAAAGGACGGTATCGTATGCGGAGTAAAGACTGCTCTCGGCATTGAGATGAACTCAAAGGCTGTTGTCCTGACCAACGGCACCTTCCTAAACGGGCTGATGCACTTTGGCAAAGCACAGATAGCGGGCGGACGTATCTCGGAACCTGCCAGTTACGGACTCACAGAACAACTGCAACAATTGGGCTTTGCTACAGCCCGTATGAAGACCGGCACTCCCGCACGTATAGACAAACGCAGTATCCACTTCAGTGAGATGATAGAGCAAATGGGCGACAATGACGGGCACCACTTCTCTTATTTAGATAGTGTGCAGCGCGAACTGAAGCAGATGAGTTGCTGGATAACCTACACCAACCCCACTACACATGAGGTGTTGCGCAGCGGACTGAAAGACTCTCCTCTGTATAATGGTCAGATAAAGAGTATCGGTCCGCGCTACTGCCCAAGCATAGAGACCAAGATAGTAACCTTTGCCGGCAAGGATGCCCACCAGATATTCCTTGAACCCGAAGGCGTAGATTCCAATGAGTACTACGTAAACGGATTCTCGTCTTCTCTGCCATGGCAAGTACAGTGGGCGGCACTACGTACTATCAAGGGTTTGGAAGATGTGGTAATGTACCGTCCAGGGTATGCTATTGAGTATGATTTCTTCGACCCCACCCAACTGAAGCACACGTTAGAGACCAAGAAGATTAGGAATCTGTTTTTTGCCGGGCAAATCAACGGCACAACAGGATATGAAGAAGCCGCAGGACAAGGTATAGTAGCGGGTATCAATGCGCACCAAAACGTAACGGGCGGAGTGCCATTCACTATGAGCAGGGACGAGAGTTATATAGGTGTGCTTATTGACGACCTCGTTACAAAGGGCGTGGACGAGCCCTATCGTATGTTTACATCACGCGCCGAATACCGTATTCTGCTGCGGCAGGACAATGCAGATGCGCGTCTCACAAGGCGCAGTTACCAATTAGGTCTTGCCGATAGTGAGAGATTGCAACTCTTACAGCAGAAACAAGAAGCAGAGCAAAGCCTGACAGAGATACTGCGCACCACTTCAATTCACGCCAAAGACATCAATGCCTACCTCAACCGAATGGGCTATCCAGACCTGCAGCAAGGATGCAAATTGGCAGACCTTATCATGCGTCCGAACATCACGATAGCAGGATTAGCCGAGGCAGTACCCACATTGGCAGAAGCCATAGACAGGATAACCCGTGTGCGCGAAGAAGTAACAGAGAGTACCGAAATCAACATCAAGTACCAAGGCTATATCGAAAGGGAGCGTATAGCCGCGGACAAACTGCAACGGTTGGACGGCATCCGTATTCCGAAAGACTTTGATTACGACAGACTACAGTCGCTCAGTACAGAGGCTCGGCAAAAACTAAGCAAGATACAACCATTCACTATCGGCGAGGCAAGCAGAATACCGGGGGTTAGTCCGAATGATGTAAGTGTGCTATTGGTTATCATGGGGAGGTAATAATTATATCCGTATAATTGTTCCACGTGAAACATCACCTCTGACTAATCAATGAATATCAATAAGATAAGAGCAAACTATCCTACAGGAAACAAATAAAAACAGAATACTATGACAGCAGAAGAAGTGATTGCAAACATTAGGAACGTACCTGATTTCCCTGTGCAAGGGATTATGTTCAAAGACCTTACTACCGTCTTTCAGCGACCGGATTGTCTGCGTTGGATGCGTGATGAGATTGTAAGTCTGTATCGTGAGTGCGGTATTACCAAGGTGGTTGGTATCGAGTCCCGCGGCTTTATCTTGGCACCGGCAGTGGCTATCGAACTGAAGGCAGGCTTTGTACCGGTGCGTAAGCCAGGGAAATTGCCATCTGATACTTACGAAGTCAGTTATGCCAAAGAGTACGGCGTGGACAAAATCCAGATGCACAAAGACGCTCTTACCAAGGACGATGTAGTGCTGTTGCATGACGACCTGCTCGCCACCGGCGGCTCTATGGCGGCTGCACTGGAGTTGGTACACAAGTTCGGAGTAAAGAAAGTGTATATCAACTTTGTAGTGGAATTGGCTGCACTGAATGGCAGAGACAAGTTAGGCTCCGATGTAGAAGTCAGCAGCCTATTGAAGTGCTAAACCAACATCACAAGCATTCTTAATGTGGACAATTATCGTCTATTTTGCATGAATTAGACGAAGACGATGTGGACAAATTACATCATTGAGGTGTTTTTCGGACAAAACGTATGACACGTAACGACGAGCACATACGACAGATACTTCAACGCATACCGGAGAAGCCCGGTGTGTACCAGTACTTCAACGAGGAAGGTGAAGTAATCTACGTTGGCAAGGCCAAGAACCTCCACCGTCGTGTAAGCAGTTATTTCCATAAGGAGCAAGACAGGTTCAAGACCAAACAACTTGTCAAAAACATAGCCGACATACGTTATGTGGTGGTGGACAGCGAGCAAGACGCTTTTCTCTTGGAGAACAACCTCATCAAGAAATACCAACCGCATTACAACATCTTGCTGAAGGACGGCAAGAGTTATCCGAGTATCTGCATTACCAAGGAGGAGTTTCCACGTATCTTCAAAACACGTCATATCGTGAAGGGCGCAGGGGAATACTATGGGCCCTATAGTTTCGGCTATACGGTGGACCTGGTGATAGAACTGATACACAAACTCTACCCTATTCGTACCTGCAACACCTATATGACCAAACGTGGTGCGGACGATGGCAAATACAAAGTCTGCCTCAAGTACCACCTCGGCACCTGCTGCGGCATCTGCGAAAACAAGATAGACCCCGTCAAATACAGGGGATATGTGGACGCCGCACGTCAAATCATCCGTGGTGATGCCCATGAGATAAGCCGCCAGATGGAGGCTGAAATGCAGGCTTTGTCTGCCCAAATGCGCTACGAAGAAGCCGGTGAAATCAAGGAAAAGTACGATTTACTGGAGCGTTTCAAGAGCAAAACCGTCATCACCAACTCCACTGCCGGTGACGTAGATGTCTTTGGTTACGATGAAATGGGGCAGAACGTGTACATTTCTATGCTTCATGTCCACAAGGGCAGTATCGTACAAGGGCAGACTATCGAATACAAAAAGCAGTTGGACGAGCCCCGTGAGGAGATACTGGCCATGGGCATTTGGGAACTCAGGGAGCAGTTAGGCAGTACGACAAAAGAGGTCATCGTCCCGTTTATTCCTGACATAACTGACGAAAACCTCCATATCAACATTGCCCTTGGCGGGGACAAGAAGAAACTGCTTGACCTCGCTATGCAGAATGTGCATCAGTACAAACAAGACCGTCTGAAGCAGGACGATAAACTCAACCCCGACCAACGTGCCGTGCGTATCCTCACCAACCTGCAGCAACTCCTCGGGCTCCCTACCCTACCGATGTGGATAGACAGTTTCGACAACTCCAATATCCAAGGCACAGACGCCGTGGCGGGTTGCGTAGTGTTCAAGAAAGCGCGTCCGAGCAAGAGCGACTACAAGCGTTTTGAGATAAAGACGGTCGTTGGAGCCGATGACTACGCCAGTATGCGGGAGGTCGTACGGAGACGCTATGCACGCCTTGTGGAGGAGGGCAGTCCCCTACCCGACCTCATCATCGCCGACGGAGGCATCGGACAGATGCACGCCATACGCGAGGCAGTGGAAGACCAACTCGGGCTGCACATTCCGATAGCCGGATTGAAGAAAGACGACAAGCACCGCACGAATGTTTTGCTTTATGGCTTCCCCCCCAAGGAGTTCGGCATGAAAGTCACCGACGAAGTCTTCCGACTCATGGTCGAAATACAGGACGAGGTGCACCGATTTGCCATCACCTATCACAAGAAGCACCGCAGCAAGTCGCAGACAAAGAGCGAACTCGATGATATACAAGGAGTTGGACCCGTCACCAAGCAAAAGATACTGCGTCAGTATGGCAGTGTAGCCCGCGCTAAAGCAGCCGAATTGGACGACCTGCGTCAAACGCTCGGAACTCACACAGGTTCAATAGTTTACGAGCATTTTCACGGCAAAATATCGCGCTGAGAATCGAATATTTTCCACAACTATGTACAACTACACAATAAAAACAGGCGAAAATGGTGGGCTTTTGCTCATCAACGAACAGGGGCAGACAGTGCCTGCTACGGATATTCTCAAACAATGTGTTCCACACCGTGTCTTTGCCTTCTGCGGCAAGATGGGTGCAGGCAAGACGACTTTCATCAAACAACTATGCGAAGACTTAGGCACCGACGACGTAGTGAACAGCCCCACCTTCGCCTTGGTCAATGTCTATGATGTGCAGGGCGACGTGCCGCAGGTCTATCACTTCGACTGCTATCGTCTCAAGGACATACGCGAGGCGATGGATTTCGGCGCGGAGGACTACCTCTATTCGGGCAACTACTGCTTCATCGAGTGGCCTGAGATGATTGAACCCCTCCTGCCCGACGACACCGTCTGGGTCTATATCACCGAGATGCCAGACGGCACCCGCACCCTACGCCTCGAGGACTAACCTCGCCCCCTCTTTTCTCTCCCCCAGCCTCTTCTCTTCGCCTCGCGGACTTCCCCGCAGGGTGCAGGCTTTTCTGTTCATGTCCTCCATCAGCCATCTCCCACTCATCCCACACACTTTCTCCGCACCTCCCTCTCCCTACACTACAACCCTATGGCAATGGTATCGCACGATGCCATCGTGTGCACAGCACGCGATACCATTGCCACCTCTGTATTTTCCCCCTTGCCCTTAAATACTCCCCCTAATCCCTACCCTCTACCCCCTAACCCCTAATAACACTCCATTCACATTTTTTCATAATCGCCTACTGTTAACCACGAACTACACTCGAATTTTTAGTATGTGGTTAGTATGTGATTAGTATGTGATTAGTATGTGATTGTGCGAACCATATTAGGATTATACTATATTTATATTCTATCATTTGCCCAACTCGAATAATTGTTGTACCTTTGCCTACGCTCAAGGTGTCTGGGCTATTGTTTAACCTCTAATTATGTGTGACTATGAAAAGGTATTTCTTTTTGGGCATCAGTGCCATGGTCTGCTCTTTTCTTTGTGTGCCCGTTTCTCGAGCATGCACTGGTATCACTCTCCGCACCACGAACAACGACGTGGTGGCTGCGCGCACCATCGAGTGGGCGGTTGACCCGCTCAATACGGGCTATGTCATCGTTCCACGCGGGCACAAACAGCAGTCGTTCCTACCCACAGGGCTCCAAGAGGGCAAGAAGTTCAGGGCGAAGTACGGCTATGTCGGGCTCACGGTCGAGCAACCCGAATTCGTCATGGACGGCATCAACGAGGCGGGGCTTGCCGCAGGGCTCTTCTATTTCCCCGGCTATGGTATGTACGAGGACTACGACGACTCTGTGAAAGACATCTGTATCAGCGATTTCCAGTTAGTCGCTTGGATTCTTGGCAGTTTCTCCACCATCGACGAAGTCATCGATGCCCTACCCTCCATTCGGGTTATTGGCATCGACCCGCGCAGTTCCACCGTCCATTGGCGCATCACCGAGCCGTCGGGCAGGCAGGTGGTGCTTGAAATCGTCGATAAACAACCGCATTTCTATGAGAATACACTCGGTGTCCTCACCAATGCACCGGGGTTCCAATGGCACCTCACCAACCTCAACAACTACATCAATCTCATGCCCGGCACCATCCAAACGCGCACCATAGGCGACATGTCACTCACGGCTTTCGGCGGGGGTGGAGGACTCCATGGCATACCGGGCGACATGACTCCGCCCTCACGGTTTGTACGCGCAGCCTTCTTCCAAGCCACCGCACCCAAGTTACCAACCACGCAAGAGACTGTCTTTCAAGCCTTTCACATACTCAATAACTTCGACATACCCATTGGTATCCAGGTCGCTAACGGGCAATTGGTGCCCCTTCTCCCGTCTGCCACGCAACTGACTGTGGCTACCGACCTCAGCCATCGGCGTATCTACTACCGCACCATGTACAACTCCACCATTCGCTGCATTGACCTCAATGCTGTCAATTTCCGCCATGTCCCCTACACCGCCGCCCCCTTGGACAAGGACAAACAGCAACCCGTTGAAATGGTGCCAATCCCGTAATCCCACCCTGCCGTCACGGCACCACCACGCATACAAAAGGCTGCTCGGCATCTCGCCGAACAGCCTTTTCCTCTTAATGTAAACTATTTTCTACTGCTTTATTACTTTCATCGCTGTCTCACTTTAGCTCTGTAAAGAGATTTCGCTCTCCATTTCGTCTTTCAAACTCACACAACTCATCCTTTTCGGCATCATATTCCATAAACCACATATCCGCAGTCATATCTTCCCCTGTACGTGCATTAACCAGTTTGATAGTATCTTTGCCATTGTCTGCCCTACCCAATTCGTACTTTCCACCACCGACAAGCCAGGCACCTGCCACAAACTGCCCATCCTCCCCGAATGCCATAATTTCGCTTATTTCACCTTTTTCGTCATACTGCACAAACATTCTCCCTGCCAAAGGCGATTTCTCCGTACAGGGTTTGCACCCTGTCAGTGCTCCTGCCACACCTGCTGCTATCAGCACGCACGCGAGCAATACGAACATCACTTTCTTCATACTTTTGTCTGTTTAATAGGTTAGTATTCTTTTAGTTATATCTTTATGACGACGTATTCTGCAAAGCGTCTTATTTCAACTCATTCATATGGTCTGAAAGGGGACCTTTGTGAATACCGTCAATCCATATAAATGAACCACTGAAATCACCATTGTCATCATGAATAGCCAATTTTCCCGTCTCCGGGTCGTATGTTATATTCCCCAATTCCTCTGTCACATCTTTCCCCATCGTAGTGATGAAGTGCAGGTCATAAAGCCCGTCTTCACGCTCTACCATCTCGTAGTCGCCTGCATACGTCAGGAGAAAACCCATGATAAAATGCCCTTCATCACTAAATCCCATCACTGCGGCAATATCATTGTCTTTTACTTTGATATCAGCGGTAGTATCTGCCGGACATACAAACATTTTCCCTGCCAATGCATCTCGTTTGGGTTTCGTACACGACATGGTAAGCAACGCCACCAATGCCACACTCATTGCGATAAACACTCTACTTTTCATACTACTCTTATTAATTTGTTATTATTTCATTTTCAATAGTTTACGCTCTTAATTCTGCGACAAAAACCTACCGAAATCCTCGGCTTGCTCCATGGCTGTTTTGCGGCTCCACTCCTCCTCTTTTTGCTGTGCCCGTAGCATGGCCATATATCTCGCATATTCCTCGTACAACTGGCGGAAGGACTTCATGGGGATTGCCGTATCGGGCACTTGTGTTACCGTTTTCGTTATGGACTGCATCTCTACAGCAGGCACTACGGGCTTCTGTCTCCACGGCTGCACTATCGCCATGCCCAGCACTACCACCACAGCCACTCCCGCTACGCTCCGCCACACTCTCCGTGATGCCAACCGCACCACCTGTTGCGGCTTACCTATCGGATTCTGCGCTTTCACGCTCGGCTTCACCATTCCTTCCGCTTGTTTTCTGCGCCCGACCGATGCCCGCAATTGGTCCTCAAAGGTTACCTTGTTTATATCTGACTTGTTCATATTCGTATATTTATCTGTATTCATAAGGTTTCATACGTATCCGTAATTTCTGTGTCAAGGCATGCAACCGCGACTTCACCGTACCCTCGGGTACACCCACTACCTCGGCTATCTCTGCCACTGACAATTCCTCCCAGAATCGTAGGTCAAACAATACCTGTTCCCCCTCCGTCAGTTGCCCTAACACTTGCCTGAGCACCTCGTCAAATCGCCTTTCGTCCATGCGGAGACTCGTCATATCTTCCGCCGCCTCTTCACTCGTTTGCAACACCTCTTCGGTATAAAGTGCCTGATAATCAACGCTCTTGTAGTAATCCTTCAGCCTGTTGTACGCGATAGTGAACAGCCACGGTCGCACTTGTTGCCCTTGCCGATAGGCTTGGCTTTTGCTCCACAGTACGAGGAATATATCTTGTGTCAAGTCAGCCGCCACCTCCTCATCGCCGTTCACTCGCCTGCTGAAGAACGACTGCACCGCACCTGCATACCTGTCAAACAGCACCCCGAACGCTGCCTCGTCCCCATTCTGCACGAGACGCATCAAATCCTCATCCGTCTCCATGTGGTAGGTATGTCGCTGAAATATCCTCATGTCATTAGTGCATACGACTGACGTGCCCAAACGTTCACCGCAATGAGCATTTTTCTTTCTCGTTCCCCTCCCCGCCACTAAGCACACCCTTGGTACCATACTCTGCAAATTAATGGCTAATTACACGATAATTATATGTCTATCAATGTGTTAACGATTAATTAACGGTGATTAACGGAGAACCTTCGGGGACGCGGATGCCCTGCGGGGTCCCTATGAGCCCTGTGGGCGAAATGGGGTGCTCTCTCGTCCGCGGTTTTTAATGGTTCTTTAATGGGCTTTAATGGAGTCCCACCTCATCGGCGAGCACAAGGGCAGTCATTGCCTCCACCACAGGCACGGCACGCACGGCCACGCAGGCATCATGCCTTCCCGTCGGGCAAGCCGCCCGCTCTTTTTCGGGCAAGGATTGCTGCAGTGCGTTCAGTGTCAATCGGTTGGATGGCGTAGGCTTGAATACGCATCTGAACACCAACGGCGTTCCGTCCGTAATCCCTCCAAGCATTCCGCCCGAGCCCACAGGTGCCTGTCCGCCACTCGCAGCGGTAGGGATATACATCTCACTGCCTTTCAATCCTACCCCTTCAAAACCCGAACCGTAATCGAATCCCTTGCAGGCATTGATGCTCAGCATAGCGTATGCCAAATGGCTCTGCACCTTGTCGAATATCGGTTCGCCTATGCCCACGGGCAGCCCCGTCACCATACAGCGCACTATCCCCCCCACACTGTCTCCCTGTCGGCGAACCTCCGCAATATATTCCTCAAAGCATTCCGGACGGGTCTCCCTCCCCACTTGCACCAACTCCGCATGGATATGTATCCCGCGCAATGCCAATAGTTGTCTTGCCAGGCACCCTGCCACTACTCGTCCCGCAGTCTCTCGCGCCGATGCCCTACCCCCGCCGCGATAGTCACGCACACCGTATTTGTGCTCGTAGGTAAAGTCCGCGTGCCCATACCGGTAGTTGTGTTTCAGCCACTCATAGTCTTCAGGATGGGCATCCTGATTGCGGATTAGGAATGCAATCGGGGTCCCCAAGGTCTTCCCGTCCAATACGCCGCTCAACCACTCCACTTCATCTGCCTCTCGCGCAGCCCTGGGCGACGCACCTGCAACTGTTCCGCTGCTCTTACGCCCTGCACGACGGTCCAATTCATTGCGTATCAGCGACATATCTATCGCTATTCCCGCAGGCACACCGTCCAGCACACCGCCTATCGCGCGGCCGTGCGACTCACCAAACGAGGTAAAAACCACTTTCTTGCCAAAACTGTTCATAGTCCTACCATTAATCAGACACACTTCTTACGCCCACAAAGGTACCACTTTTCCCTTGTTTTGGCAAACCCGTTCTTAATTCTTCATTTTTAATTCTTAATCCCTCATATTGCCTGTCTGCGAAAAAAGCAGTACCTTTGTACGTTATTTTCTACAAGGATGAATCAAGAGTTTCAAATGCTTGCCAAGACCTTCAAGGGACTTGAAGAGGTGCTGGCAGGAGAGTTGGTGGAGTTAGGTGCCAACAATGTGCAGATAGAGCGGCGTGCGGTGTCATTCACGGGTGACAAGCGGTTGCTATACACCGCCAATATGTGTCTGCGCACTGCATCGCGCGTGCTGGTGCCTATTGCTACGTTCCGTGCCAAAGATGCAGACGCGGTGTATGAGCACGCCAAACAAATAGACTGGAGCCAATATATGACGCTCAAGACGGGTTTTGCCATTGACGCTACCGTGTATTCGGACACTTTCCGCCATTCGCAATACGTCACCTATCGCGTGAAAGACGCCATTGCGGACTACTGGATGGAGCGCGAGCAGAAACGCCCGAGCGTGAAACTCACCAGTCCCGACCTCAGTCTGAATGTGCATATCGCCGCCGAGACCGTGACTATCTCGCTGGACAGTTCGGGTGACAGCCTGCACAAGCGCGGTTACCGCGTTGCCAATACGGAAGCCCCTATCAATGAGGCTCTGGCAGCAGGTATGCTCCTGCTGGCGGGCTGGCATGGTCAGGGCGATTTCTACGACCCTATGTGCGGGTCGGGCACGCTGCTGATAGAGGCAGCCCTCATCGCCCGCAACATCGCCCCCGGCATCTACCGCAAGGGCTTTGCCTTTGAGAAATGGGCGGATTTCGACCGTGATTTGTTTGAGGACATCTACAACGATGACAGCCGTGAGCGTCCCTTCATGCACAAGATATACGGTTCTGACGCAGGTTATTACGCCGTGCAGACAGCACTCAAGAACATCCAGTCGGCGAGCCTGCAGCACGACATCGAGGTGCGGCAGATACGTATCGAGGAGTTGCGCCTTGCCGACCGCGACACCAACGGGGCACTGGTGATGATGAATCCCCCCTACGGAGAACGTCTGTCGCAGGACAAAGACGTGCTGCGCCTGTATCAGGACATGGGTACCGCCCTCAAACACCAGTTCAGCGGGGCTACTGCATGGATAATATCGAGCAACGAGGACGCGCTGAAGTGCATCGGTTTGAAGCCGAGCAAGCGGATACGATTGATGAACGGCGAGTTGGAGTGCCTGTTCAACCAATACGAACTCTTTCAGGGTGAGCATAAGGAGTGGAAGAAAGACCACCCCAAGGATACGAAACCGCGTTTTGCCGACCAGGAAAACAAGCGCAAGGACTTCAAACAGGACAGGAACAAGCGCGATTTCAAGCCGCGCGGCAGACGGGATGATGGCGACAAGAAACCTTTTGCACGCAAGCCCGGTGACCGCAAACCATTCGCGCGGGATAACAGGACACCGCGTCCCCACAAGACAGACAAACGATGAAGCAGATACTGATTGACGAATATAACTACCCGTTGCCCGACGAGCGGATTGCCAAGTATCCGTTGGCGCAGCGAGACCATAGCAAGTTGTTGGTTTACAAGGACGGACATGTGTCCGAAGACGTGTTCTACCACGTGGGGGACTATATCCCTGCGGGGTCGCTGCTGGTGTACAACAACACCCGTGTGATTCAGGCGCGGTTGGTCTTCCACAAGGACGCCCCCACAACCTCTGACCCGCATGCGCCCGCACAAGGTGCGCGAATAGAGGTGTTCTGCCTGGAGCCCCTGCGCCCGCATGACTACCAACTGTCGCTGGGTAGCAGCACCGGCTGCACGTGGAAGTGCATGATAGGCAACGCAAAGAAGTGGAAATCAGGGGCATTGCACCTCACCACCACCCTTCGCGGAACGGGGGAGACAATAGTTTTGAATGCGGAGCGTGGCGCACAGGCAGGCAACACCTATGAAGTCACATTCACATGGAGCACACCCGATACGAATTCCCCCTCTTTGAGGGGGTTAGGGGGAGTCGGGAGCGCAGGGTCTGTTTCTTTTGCCGAAATCCTTGACGCAGTGGGCGAACTGCCTATCCCGCCCTATCTCAACCGCCCGACGGAAGAGAGCGACAAGACGACCTACCAGACCGTCTATTCGCGTATCAAGGGTTCAGTGGCGGCACCGACAGCAGGGCTCCACTTCACCGATGAGGTCTTGAACGACCTCCGTGCCCGCGGCATACAGACCACCGAACTCACCCTGCACGTAGGCGCAGGCACCTTCCAGCCCGTGAAGACCGCTGATGCCAACGAGCATACCATGCATACGGAGATTATAGCAGTGCCGCGGCAGGCTATTGTGGATATTATCAGCCACTTAGGGCACATCGTAGCCGTCGGCACCACCAGTATGCGCACCCTCGAAAGTCTCTATTTCATCGGGGAAATGCTACGTGACAATAAGGAACAACAGACGCAGAACGAGGCGCAGCATACAGGCGAACTCCATGTGCCACAGTTCATTCCATACACCAAGCCCCACACCCTCACCACGCACGATGCATTGCAGGCGATAGTGGATTATCTGGAGCGTACAGGACAGGATACCCTGCATGCTGAAACCCAAATCATGATAGAACCGGGATATATATTCCACGTTGTCAATCAGTTGATTACCAACTTCCATCAGCCCAAGTCCACGTTGCTCTTGCTGGTCAGTGCCTTTGTGGGCGGTGATTGGCACACGGTATACGACTACGCCCTCAGCCACGATTTCCGCTTTCTGAGTTACGGGGACAGCAGTATCCTCTTCCACCGTGACTGATGCTTTTTTCTACCCCAACCTTGCACGAACCAACGATTTTGTGTACCTTTGTGCCGTCTAATACAAAATGTCATGAACACACCTCGCATATCATCGCTTTTGCGTCTCAGTGCTATCAGTTTGGCACTCCTATGTGCTTCACGACTCCCATGCATGGCACAAACCATGGAAGAATCACTCTCCATAGCCGAGCAGCAGGAGCCCTCCGCAGGCACACCCGATGCCAACCCTTGGCTTGACACATACCCCAAGCATGTCGGCTTCACGTGGGGCGCATCGGCAGCCTTCACATCCAACTATATCTGGCGTGGCCTGTACGTGGGCGGACCGAGCATTCAAGCAGATGCCACCGTGGGTTATGGAGGTTTCTTCGTCAATATGTGGTGGAATATCGGGGCTACCGACTGGGCTTTCAGCGGCTTTAACCCCGAGGTGGACCTGTCTATCGGCTTCAGCCGGTGGGGACTGCAAATCTACTACCTCCACATGTACTATTTCGACCGCTATGCCGACGGCACACGCTCACGCTATTTCGATATGGGCAACCACGCCCCGGGCGGAGGAGGTACCACAGGTGAATGGCGTCTTTCCTACCGTGTCAGCGACCGACTCCCGCTCACTATCCTCGTCGCATGCCGCACTTTCGGGCGCGATGGATACCTTGTGGACGGCGAACTCAAACGCGCCTACTCCACCTATATCGAACTGGGCTACGACTTCAATCTCACCCACGACTGGACACTCGCTGCACGTCTCGGTATGACACCCGCCAAAAGTATGTACACGGGCTACCAAGGCGATTTTGCTGTCAATCTGATAGGCCTCAAACTGCAAAAGCAGTGGAATATGAACGGCTATGCTGTACAGGCGTTTGCACACACCATGCTCAACACTTGGGATGTGAACGCCGACAATCTCATACGCCCCATCCGCGAGGCGGGCAACCAAAAAATCAACCTGTCAGTCGGCTGCAGCATCGCCATCTGACACACATTTGGCACATATCTGACATACATCTGACACTATCGGGGTACTAGCTCATCTGGTAGAGCGCAACAATGGCATTGTTGAGGTGAGGAGTTCGAGTCTCCTGTGCTCCACATCTGTGAGGCTGTCTAACAAGTGTAGGCAGTCTCTTTTTTATGTCGTTTTTCATAATGGTCGTGGACGCGGACGCCCTCGTCCGCGGGCGAAATGGGGTGCTCTCTCGTCCGCGAGCAGTTTGGCACAAACTGAATGACTTTGCGCTGTTTGTGGGGACGTGAAGCGTAAGGCAGGTGTGCGCAGCACACTGAGTGCCGCAGCGACATGAAGCCCTGTGGGCTGAGTAGAACTCCTTATCATCTCGCGTTATTAAATACGACACATCTTGTCTGGGAATAGTCTTACCTACCGAAATTATACAATAATGCAGTTGTTTTTATGCCGCAGCCCTGACCACAAACCACAATTTTATTGCACAAATGATAAAAAAGTATTACCTTTGCACCTGCAAAGCCCACGCAGGGCTGTTCGCACAGCGTTAGTCTGCTATCGGGGTGCCTGCGCTACGGGTGGGACTTGCGAACTAATAATAAAGGCGTCTAATCACGCTTTGTTTTGGCGTTTCGAAACTTCGCAACTTTCAGAAATCAGATTCAAAACATGGCAATGATGGATGTCCCTTGGGATATGTATTATCTCGTTGTATGCATTATGTAGAGGTTGGATTATATCCGCCCTGATACATAATTGTATATGGCGTATGCATATTCTGCGTGGGCTCCGCGTTGCTTGTTCAATCTGATAGGCAATGCGAAGGCCTCGAAACGCGGAACAAGCAATAGCAAAGTCCGCGTTTTTTGTATATCTGCATATACGTTTGGCAGACATACGTGCATAGACTAAGCACATTAGGCGTCACAAACCTAATGTGTTTTTGTTATGACGGATACTCACATTCCACAGGCATTGGTAGCCATCAAATGCCTTGTCTTCAACCACGAACCCTATCTCCGTGATTGTCTCGAAGGCTTTGTCATGCAGCAGACTGATTTCCCCTATGTGGCTATTGTTCATGATGACGCCTCCACGGACCACTCTGCCGACATTATCCGTGAGTATGCTGCCAAGTACCCCGACATCATACGCCCTATCTACGAGACCGAAAACCAATACTCCAAGTCGGACGGCTCTCTCGGTCGCATTATGAACGCCGCCGTTGATGCCACCGGCGCCAAGTACATCGCTATGTGCGAAGGTGACGACTATTGGACAGACCCCCGCAAACTACAGAAGCAAATTGATATATTGGAGTCTGACACCACGCTAATGGCAGTAGTCACAGACACTTCTGTGGTAGATAACAACGGCAATGTAATAATCCCCAAGCGAGGTGATATAGTCAAAGATAGTATCGAAGGCAGATATACACTACGCGATTTTTTCGGGACACCGCAGCACGCCTACCCTACCGCATCCGTTGTGTATCGTAATGAACATCAACAAGATATACGGAGAATGCAGGCACATACGGCTAATGCGTATTTAGGAGATTGGACTTTGTGGATAATCCTGCACACATTTGGTGACTTCTATTATCTGAATCAGGTCACTACTGCCTATCGCATAAACCCGACATCTGTCACACATACTTGCGACCGTGTAGGTCGTGCCAAAGCACATCGCACTATATGTAATGCTATTGCCGACATTCTTCCTCCGCAATATGCTGACATCAGTAATGACCTGCGGCATACCGATTGGGTATGGGTAAGCCTGCTGTTTGCCTATAAGCACGAACATCAGTACCTGCACATGTTCAGCGCAATGATTATGACACTCATCAAATGCCCCAAGGTGCTATTTCAAAATATCTCACAAGGACTAAAACGCAGAACAAATGAAAGACATTAAGCAGACTATACAACACATCAAGCATGTGTGCAAAAGTGCATACACGGATTATAAACGTCCCATATATCAGGGGATACGTCGCTATGGGGCAAACGACACATGGATACCTGATTTCATAACACAAAGAATTGGCTATTCTTGCCCTTCAAGCATTGCATGTTTCACAGTAAACACATATCCTGAAATCATCAAGTGGAATAGACATCAACATAGATTGCTTTACATTGCCGAAAACGTTCATGTTCCATATTCTCATTGGGCACAATTTGCTGATATACACCATCAGGCATTCGCCCCTGATTTAACAATCGGTTTTGACCGCGACAATTCTGACAATTATATCCGTTTCCCTTATTGGATAGTTGATAATTTTTCTCCATTAGCCACACATGCAGAAATAAAGACTTTTGTAGAGCAATATAACTGCTCACGCTTGACCAACAGAGAGCACTTTTGTGCATTCATTTGCCGTTACGACTAT
>ERZ808274.429-NODE-429-length-21850-cov-3.714246_pt1 | contig 21850 bp, 33 predicted proteins | sample MGYA00521277_ERZ808274 | MGnify/ENA primary metagenome ERZ808274 (study PRJEB31516, sample SAMN03275597) | gut metagenome | biome: mammalia-associated habitat; material: feces | host: Papio cynocephalus | place: Kenya | collected 2012-07-28 ... | reverse complement strand
GTGCTTCAAACAAAAAGTTTACTTTGCGCTCAAAAGCGGCATCCGCTTGCATAATCGGCTTTAAGGCACCGTATGCGGTGGGATCGGCGTAGCCCTCGCTATTGTAATAAGGGGTTTTGCTGTTGCCCATTTCGGGCACCTCCTTTGAACACAGAGGGCAAACCTGGATGCCCTCCGGAATAATCTCGCCGCAAGCGGCGCATTTATCTGCATCAGCCATCGTTGTTTACCTCCTCCGGAAAATGATATTTTGTTACTGCAATAGGAAAGTCCTCAATTTCACTTGCCCATACGCAAGAGCCTTTGCCGTTAAGGCTTTCCCAGATATACGGAAAACCGCCTATACCGTCAAATAAACTTGCCATTGTGGGCTTTGCACCGCAGCATAGTGAAAGCCGTTGTAATACATAAGTCCAGGGCGGTATTGCTATACTGTTGCCGAGGGCTTTGTAGCGTGCGCTGTCGGTACTCTCTTTATGTACTTTGCCTTTGCTGTCCGTCCATTCGCCTATATCCGTCCAACCGTCCGGAAAGCCTTGCAGGCGTTCACACTCAAGCGGTGTAAGCCTCCGCACAATGTACTCGGTGCACACACCAAGCGCAGCCTGCCCGGTTGGGCTGCCTGCCGAAAGGCAAGGCGTTTTATTTTCCTCACTTATAGGATCCTGCAAAATCTGCACTCCTATTGGTTTATTATCTACAATCAAGTTTTCCGAGCCCCCCCCCGTAATCGCCGCCGCTGGCTTTAAGTGTTCCGCAGCCTGGGCGGTAGTTTGCAAATTGGTAATTTTCATACATTATCATTGTGTACCTCCATTATCACAACCGGTGGATCCTTGTAGCTTGTTGCCAGTAGGGTAAACATCGGTTGCTCCGGCGTTGCTATGTTCCAAAACCGGGGATCGTACACATAACGAGGGGAACATTCCCCCCCCCGGTGCCCATTCGGGCGTTGAGGGTTTGTACTATACCATCCTCGGCAATTTTAACCCTGCTGTCAGCCGGATGGTTTTCAAGTGCTATGGCGGGCTGATTATCACCGCTTTGCGCTCTCAAAGCCGGTGCTTTTCCGTCTTGCCAGGTATGCCCGCCTACACGGGAACAGGATCCCGGCTCAAAAACCACAACATCACCTTGTGGCGGGCTTTGTACAAAAGGGTTGTTTTCTACTAAAAAGGTCTGTTGTTTCATTCCCGGCTGTGCTTGTAAGGTTGCTGCTTTATCGCCTAAAAGGCGGGCCTCATCTCTTTGGTTGCAGGCAAAAGGGAGTACGGCGGGGCGGTCAATGGTGTTAAGGGTGTAGCTTACGCCCTCGGTCCATCCTTTTCCGTTGCATCCTGCGGTGTCGGCTCTGTCGATGCAGTTACCTTGTATGCAATAAGCCCCCCCCCGTTGAGCCTGCTGTATTAAAGCAAGTTTCAATATTTCCGGGAGCTGCTTGCCCCTCTTTTCCGCACGGTTTAATATACCCAGGCACGCCCTGGCGCTCAAAGAGTATTTCGGGTGCGGTGAGGCCTCCAAAATCTGCGACAAGTGCGATGCGTTTTCGTCTTTGGGGCACACCCCAAAACTGTGCATCAAATACTCGCCACGCAATGCTCCATTGACTTCCCACATCGGTAAGGCATCCGGCTGGAGGCCATCCGTTTTTAGGGATAGGAACAGCGGGGGCTTGTTCGCAGGCCACTTTTGCGGTTTCTTGGAGCACAATGCTGAAATCGGCTCCTTTGTTGGAGCTGAAAGCTCCGGGCACATTTTCCCACACCATATACCTTGGGCGGGTGTCTTTTCCTGTTCTGCCTCGTTCAAGGTCAGCCCTCCTCATTTCTTTTATTATCCGTAATTGCTCCATAAAGAGCCCGGACCGTTCACCGGCAAGCCCCGCCTGCTTGCCCGCAACAGAGAGATCCTGGCACGGGCTGCCGCCAATAACCACATTGACGGGCTCAACAAGGCTGCCACTTATCTTTGTTATATCGCCGTAGTGTTTCAATGCTTTACCTCCTTAAATACAGCACCGCATTGGTTGCACACTATTAGCCTGTTACCCTCACGGATAAGCACAGTGTGCTTACATTCCGGCAGTTTTACATCCTTATCAATGTAAAAGCAGTATTGCAGCTCAAGCTGTGCACCGGGGCTTGTTTCATAGCCCGGCAGGAAAGCAACCACATCTGCGGTGTCTATCATTGCAAAGCAAATACGCATATAGTCTGCCTTTTGCATACCCTGTGGCATCCAGGAGGGGTTAAGCACGGTGTAACCCTTTTTTTTTGTACGCCTCTGTGGCGGCATTAAACTTTGCTTTATAATCGGGATCGCCGGTGATTTTTCCGGCTATGTATATTTTAGTTGCCATACTTGTTTACCTCGTTTCCCCAGACATCCCAGCCTGGTGTTGTATTCCTTGCAAAAAGCTCTATGTAAGAGTGATCCCCCCATAAGCTCTCGGATCTTATCTCGTGTAATATCTGGCTTTTGGGAATGGGCACGCAGCGGTGCAAAAATAAGTTGGCTTACGCTGTTGCTTGCCCTGTGGGGTTTACCCTTAACAGCTATAAGGCAAGGCTCCGTGTTGCCCCTGGTCCAACGCCCAAGGCCAAAAAAGTAACCGTTACCACTGCGGTTTTGTTTTACCCACTGAAAGCCGACTCTTTTATACTTAAAACCCCACGCCTCAATTACTTTCAATGCCTCTTTGAGCATAGGGTAACCTTTGCGATCTCTGCCTTTTACCGGCTTATCAAGCATTGTGTATAAAAATGGTTTTGCTGGTTTTAATTCGGTGTATGTAATGCCTCTTACTTTAAGCATACCAAGGGCAGCGTTACGCACATTGTATATGGCTTGAAATTCCATCCCGGTATCAAAGAAAACAACCTCGTTAAGCGGTTTGTTTTCGTATATCAGCCGGAGGAGCATTGCCAAACTGTCCTTGCCCCAGCTTACAGAGGCCATATAATAAGCCATTTTTACCGCCTCCATATCGGTGAAATATAGGTAAACAGCTTTTCTGTTACCTTGAATTGGTTGCCCTTGTTTCTGTCGAGGGTGCGGGTAAAGGGCTTTTCCCACACGCACACAAAGTCCGGCGGGGCTGTTTGCTCACTTATGTAAACGGTGTGCCCGGTATCGGCAAGCAAACGCATTGCCTGCCAAAACTCCGTGCTGTTGAATTTCTCGTTATTGTAACCGGTGGTATTGTCATACGGTGGATCCGCATATACAACCGCCCCCGGTGGTATAGGTACTTGTTTATAATCACCGCAGAATATCTCGGCACCGCCGAGCGTTGCCATATCTTTAAGCAGTGATCGCTTGCTTTGTGCGGCATAATTTGTGCCGCCCTTATTTCGTGCATATCCTCCAAACCATTTGCCGCCAAAGCTGCACCCAAAGCCCACAAAACCTGCAAGCACCGGATCTGCATCCTTATTGGCTCTTATGGTTTGGTGCTGTTCCTCTGTTATCGTTTCCGGCAATTCATAACCCGCCTGCACACCTCTTAACAAAGCAATCAAATACTTGTGCTTGTCATTCAGTATAATGCGGTCATAGCCGGTAACTTTGCTTTCAACGGAGCAGCTACCACAGAAAAGGCTAACAAAGCAAGCCCCCCCCCGTAGCGTTGAGGATCTGCGCCAAAGGTGTTGCTATACGGCTCTTGCCGCCTTGGTATCTCATTGAACGCTCCCCCCCCCCGTTAAGGGTGTTATTTATAATTTCGGCTATGTAGCGGGCTATGCGGCTTTTGCCTCCCATATACTGCATAGCCGAGCCTCCTAATCTTTCTTAAAGAATTTACCAACCCAACCATCGGCGCCAAGGGGCAAGCCCGGAGCCCACGGAACGGGGCGGCTCATTATTTCAACCGTTTTTGCAAGCATTGCCTCGTTATCCGCAAACGGTCTTATATCAATTACCACCTCATCGTGTATGTGGAATATAACCGGCAGCCCTGCCGCCTCCAGGTGTTCAATAGCCTGTGCCAGACAATCACGGGCGATGGCTTGCACACAATTCTCCACGAGCTTGCCGCCGTAGGTTTCGATGCGTTTCCATTTCTTTGTGGTCTGGTCCATACCCATATACGATATTGAGGGGTTGCCCCATTGTTTTACGCCTATTTGCGGGGCATTGTAAAACAGCTTTCTGCCGCTTGGCAGCGTTATTGTCATATAGTCAGTGCCTTGTGTTGCATCCCATTCGTGGGCAAGTATAATGCTGCTTACGCCCACGCTGCCGCCCTGGGTGATAACCTGCACGGCGGCGGCATCCACCTTGTACCACAGATCCCTTATGCGTTTGTTGGCATCACGCCAGCGGCTCACAATATCGGGCAGATCCTCCTCCGGTATGCCCATATCAAGTGCGCCCATATTGATAAGTGCGCCGGTGCTGCCTTGATAACCAAGGGCAAGCTCTGCAACCTTACCTTTTTGCCGGAGGGCGTATTCGGGGTTGCCCTTTTTTATAAGGTCAATGGGCACGCCGAACATCTGCGAGGCTGATGCCTCGTATATTTTGCCGTGGGTGCGGAAAACCTCAAGCCTCCACTCCTCACCGGCAAGCCATGAAATAACACGGGCCTCAATGGCCGAAAAGTCGGCATCAATCAGCACATTACCGGGTGCGGCAATAAATGCGGTGCGTATCAGCTGTGAGAGCGTGTCCGGCACACTGCCGTAAATGCATTTTAAGGCATCCAATTTACGCCCTTTTACAAGGTCGCGGGCAAGCTCCAACGGCTCTGTATAAGTGCGGGGCAGGTTTTGCACCTGCACCAAGCGTCCTGCCCAGCGACCCGTACGGTTGGCACCGTAAAACTGTAAAAGTCCGCGCACACGCCCATCCCGGCATACGGCTTGTTCAATTGCATCATATTTTTTGGTGCTTGTCTTGCCGAGCTCCTGCCGAATCTCAAGCATACGCTGCACCTCCGGGCTGTTATCGTCACGGGCAAGCATTTTGGCAACGGTGTCCTTGCGGAGCCCGTTTATTTCCTCGCCGGTTTCAGTTTCAAGCCAAGATGCAAGCTGCTTTACGCTGTTTGGGTTGTTTAACCCGGATATTTTCACAGCCTCGGTTGTAAGGGTGTTGCGGACCGTTGCCCCAAGTTCAAGGGCGCCCTCAACCATCCCCATATCAATAGCAACGCCTCGGCTGTTTATAATAAGATCCGTTTCCCATTCCTTTTGCACAAAGTCCGGCACGGATACCGCCGAAAGTCTGCGCTCAATTTCCATTTCGGTTGTAACATCCTGGCGGTTGTACTCTTTGAATAGCTCCCAACGCTCCGGTGCGTGGTGTGGGTAGTTCCGTGTTCTGCCGCCGTTTGCCTTTGACGGGGCACACGGTACGCAGAAATAGCGTATAAGGGCTTTGCCGGTATTCAGTTTGCGTTTATCCTCCGGCAAGCCTAACGCTCTGCCTGTGGCATCCAAGCCTGCCGTATAGCCTGCATACAAGCCGTGGAACATTGTGCAACGCCACTGCGCCGGTGGCAGCTGCCTGCCCATATACCGTGACAGGCAGCCCCACTCAAAGGGCGCATTGTATGCGTGTTTTAAGCACTGCGGATCAAGCAACGCCTCGACAACCCACTTGGGGAGTGTTTCGCCTTGGGCAAAATCACAGCACACCGGCTGAGCACCGTTAAGGGAGTAGGCAAAGAGGAGGATCTCAAAGTCGGGGCTTTGTATGTACTTTTGGGCACCGGCTTTTTGTATCGGCACACTTGAAAATGTTTCAAGGTCAATACTTAAATGATCCATACTCTTTTACCTCCTTTTCGTAAATTTTCGGTGTGATATTACCAGGGCTGCCCGGTAATCGGGTTTACCGCCGGACGGCTCTGCGGCTGTGCGGGTGCCGCCTGCGGATAACCCGGAGCAGCGTATGCCTGCGGTGCTGCCTGCTGGGGTGTAACGGGGTTATACTGCGGCTGATAAGCCGGAGCAGCAGGCTGTGCCTGCGGATAATCCGGAACAGCGGCCGACTGTGCAGTAAAGCTCTGGCCGAGCCCCTCAAAGTCGCTGGCTGCGGATGCACCACCGGCAAGAGCCTCACCGTCACGGGTTTTGAGCACATTACCGAGGCCACAGCCCACGCCCTTGCTGCCTGCCGTGTCATAGGTGAAAAAGTTAATAGTTACACGGGCATACATACCGCTGTAAATATCCGAGGGGGCAAGCTCACAATCGAGGTTGTCAATGCCGACAACCTGCGGCTTACTCTTGGTGCTGGCAGTCAATACCCAATGCCCTTTGCACTCATCGCCAAACGGCAAGCCGGACGGACGGAGCCCGTCACCATCGTGCACAATCTGCTTGGGTGTGGGGTGTGCGCCGCCCCATTTCTTGCTTACGCCGTCCTCATATGCCGCCTTAATAGAGGCGTTGATGTTGGCAATGGTTGTGGCATCGGTCTTGGGGATAAGCAGCGTAACGCTGTACTTGGGCTCACCGCCCTGCTGGGGAGCCCTTGGCGCGGTAAGATTGACATAGGAAAGTCGAACTTCTCCGGTTAATACTTTTGTTGCAATATTTTGATACATAATTTTTTAGCTCCTTACATTCATAAATAATGATTTTTGGTTTTAAGCATTTCATAATGGGTGATAATCTTCCCCCAACGCTCAAAATTGGTTTTACATCGCTTTACTTCTTTCAGCATTTTGCGATTTTTTGCCACGATGGCACGCTTTTGTTTCGCGATGAGATCGTTGCAAAATTGTGTACTGGTATGTTCGTCTTGATACTGTTTACTTGCAATATCCCAAGCCTCTTTTGCCTCGGTCTGTTTCTGCGGTAAAAATGTATTTAGGATGTTTAGATTTTCCTCATTTCTCCGAGATTCCCGAAATATACAGCTAAGAAGTTTTCTTTGCTTTTCGAGAGGCACTGCACGGTCGAAGAACGAATCAAGATTTAACAGTATTGTGCAATTTTCAAGACGTACAATTATCTGATTATCCATCTGTTATACCTGCAAAATCAGCAGCCGCAGGGTTGTAAGCCTCCCGTTTGTCCGTAAGCAATGCAAGGGTGGGTTTTCCGATGGGCTTTACCACAAAGCTGCCGAGCTTGTCCGCAAATTCGGTTTTACCCATAAGTTTCTCAAGCTCGGTAAGCGTTTTGGGCTTAAGGTCATACAAAAGTGATTTATCATACCCGGCGGCCATAGCAGCGTCAAAAGCAGCATCCATATCTGAAAAGGTACGGTTGCTTCTGCCTGCAACAGCTTTCCAGCCGGGGATTGTTCCGCCTTTAAGAATCGCACCGAGGGCGTATTCCTCAAGGTCCTTGTACCACTTTACAAGTTCCTGACCTCTTATAAGTAAATCGCCGATTTCGTCATCCGTAAGCACGTTTTGTCCAAAGAGCGGAGGTTTTTCGGCGTTCTGAGGCACACAGTCCTTAAATTCTTCGAGTGCAGTATTTTGCTCTGCACGAGCTTTACACTTTGCTTTGCCGCGACAAAAACGGCAGTGCTCACCGGGGCAAAACGTCCCAAGCCCCATATAAGCCTTTGCGGCAATGGGCTTAATGCTTTCGCCCCAGGCAAGCAGCTCCTCAACCGTTATGGTTTCGCTGCTCGGCTCCGTCTGGATGCGGGGCTGGTCTATCGTCATACAAACCTTTTTGATACTGCCGCCATAAACGGGCTTGTACCGTTTCAAAGCACCGAGGGCATACAACCGCATTTGCGGGTTGTTTTCGGCCGATACGGGCACGCCCTTACCGTGCTTGTAGTCGGTAATGCTCAAGGTATCACCGCCAATCATAATGCAATCGCAGGTACCAAAGCCCTCCGGTACATATTCGGCAAAATCAACCTGCACCTCGGCAGCCACATTCGGCTTTGCGTTACACTGCATAGCTCTTTCAGCAAGGTGCTCCAGGTACAGATCCGAGGTTTTGTCCATCTCGTCCTGGTAAAGTGGGTTTTCTTTCAGCTTTTTGAGCCTCGTGGTATAAGTGCGTGGCTTAATCTGCGAGGTAAAGTGTTTAATAACTTTCAGCTCACAAACAGCGTGAGCCAGGCGGCCCTCCTCCGCATATTCCGATGTATTTTCCGGGAATTGCTCCTCAAAGCGAGGTGCGGCGGTGCAGTGCAACCAACGAGCTGCGGAAGACGCCGATAGCAATGCATGTTTTTCAGGTGTTGGCATTGTTACTCCTCCTCTACTATTTCTACAAGTTCAGCACCTTGCAATATAAGCTGTGAAACAATGTGTCCTACGGGTAACCCTGTAGCACGGTATAAATCCATTAAAACGGCATTTGCTTCGGCAGATATCTGCACACAACGCCGTTCATCTTTGGGTTTGTGTACAGTCAAGGTAATACGGTCTTTTTTGTTATTCATAACTGTACCCCCTGATTAAATCGATGCGCCTATAGCCCTTAATTCGTTTGCCATTGCACCATAGTTTTCAGGTGCAAGCTCTGTAAGGCTTGCGATACCAAACTTACCGAGCAGCTGCATGAGCTGATCCATCTTTCCGGCATCAATAAGAGTCGAGCCCGCGGTTGCAATCATATCAAGCGTGTACTGCGGTGCAGAGGTCGGAACGGCAGGAGCCGGTGTCACATTAGCCGCAGGTATTACGGCGGGGGCAGACGCGGCAACAGGGACCGTGGGGGCAATTGGGGTTACCGTCTGTTCTGCAGTAAGTGGCATAACAGCAGATGTCACAGTCGGTTGGACAACCTGAGCAGGGATAGGGGTTACCGGTGTCGTAGGTGTTGAGGACTGTGCAACCGGTGCATCTTCTTTTGCAACGGGCTTTAAGTTCTTACCGCAAATTGCATCTGCGAGATTATTAATGGCCGCCGCAAGGTCTGTTGCTGTAATTGATACTTTCATTTCTAACATTATTGTTTCCTCCTAAAATGCTTGACGATAAATAAAATTTGTAGTAAAATAAATTAAACAGTTTTTACTGTTTATTCAGTGAAATGATCGCAATGGGTAGTGGCTTTGCGGTCATTTTTTTTGTGCTGTCATAGACATCATCTCTTTGTATTAATAGAAAAAGTAATTCGATTCCGTCAGCGGTTCGGCTGTTAAAACATAATCAATGATTCCGCGCTGATAGTCGCATGCCGTACCGTCCGTCGTGTCAAACTGCGGACAAGGTGACATATCTGTTATAACTGCCTCGACCGAATTAGGGAACTCGTCCGACAGAACACGATTAAAAACTATTTCGCATACTCTCCTCTGCTCTGATTCGCTCTTACCGCCTGCAAGGTCATAGATTACGCTTGCAAGGAGTTCGTATTCATCATCTGTCATAAGTATGCCGGAAAAACGGTTCAGCTCAATCTCACAACGTTTTGTAGCTATCGCCCCCGGGCTTCTGTTTCCGTGGATGTCGACGTTTTCAATTACACGGGTGACGGTCTCAGGGGTGTTAATCTGTTTGTTGACCTTAACGCATAGCGCGATAAAAACGGCTATGAATAAGATTATTGCGATTATGATTTTAGGTTTGCTGTACATCCTTTTACTCCTTCGGCACTTTTGTAATGTAGTCTGCGTCAATTTCGTCATCGCGCCAGTAGATGAATTGGTTCCCTTTTACTGTGGTAAAAATCTCGCAGAATCTGAACATCTCATTCTGGCGTTTTTCGTCTTTGTAGTCCTCGCAGCTGCGCTTTTGCGCCACGAAGAGAGGGGTACGTCCGTCGTCGATACGATATCCTTCTTCGTCAGTGATAATATTTTTGACCTTTACAACGCGATAGCCGTCTTTAGCCTTGATCGTGTCTGTCATGTGTTTAAGTTCCTTTCATTAAAACTGTTCGGGGTGGAGCTTGAACGATTCCTGAAATGACTTAGCCATTTGGTCGCCTGCCCAGCTCCCCCACTCTTTTCGTTCCTCCTCTGTCAGATCCTCAAACGGAACAATAGTGCCGTCTTTCTTCTGGAGGAAATTCCTGCATGTTAACTGTTGTCGTGACGCCATATGTATTCACCTCCCGGTATGGATTTTATATAAATTTGTATGTATGATTGATTTTGTCCTATTCTGTTGCCGAAATAATTTGGCCGATTTTTCGACAGCATATTTTTTTGTTTCATAACAGTCTCCTGTTCTTGTTGTTATTTTTCTTTGTTTCGTGCTATAATCGCATTGAAAGGGGCGATTATATGAAATCTCCAAAGAATAAAGACTTTGACCGCTGCATGAGAACCGTACTCGAAAAATGCGGAAATTCCGGTATGTGGGCTGATGATTCGCTAAATGAATTTTGCAAAGATTATGTTCAAAGAGCTTCACTTTCTGTCCTTGCATTAAACGAATACATAAAGCTGATTTCCGCTGATAATTCAACCGTTTATTCCGTTATCATGCTTGATCGCGGTTATGAATACTTCGCCGAAAAAGAAGCTGAACGAAAAGAATTTATTAAATCTTTCTTTTCAAACTTTTTAACCGGCTTTCTTTCGGGGATATTGGTCTCCGTCATCGGCGGTCTCATATTAAACCGTTTGATTTAATGATGATAAAGCCGACAAGAAAGCCCAACCAAAAGCCCAATGCTATAACTCCGCAGCTTGATTTTTTTTGTTTCATAAAAACCTCCTGATTTCTAAATAAGGTCGTCCATAGTAACACCGAGATATACGGCAATGCGGTTCAGAAGCGGTACGGAGGGCATTTTAAAGCCTTTGATAATATAGCTTATCATTGCCTGTGATACCCCGACATTCTCCGCAAGGTCAGCCTGTGATATCCCCTTTTCATCAAGCAGGGTCTTGATTTTCTCATTCATCTTTCTTTCGCCTCCTAACTATCAGCACTATCACACCGATATACATTAAGATAGATACAATGTAATTTAATGCGATGATGATACTCATTTTGTATTACTCCTTTCATTTATATTGACAATCAACAGCAAAAGTGATATTCTTTTATGTGAGGGGATTGCTCCCCTCACGCCTAATTCAGATATTCAAGTATAAGCTTGATGATCTCTAAGCTCATCTTGATTAGGCCAAGAATTGCAGTCGTAAGAACGAGTTTTTCAGTAGTTGCGTTCTTACGGCTGTTTTTCTTTTGCTTGCTCATTGCTTTTTACCTCCTTTTTTTGCATTTGTATCCGATTAAGATACATCCTCTTCAAAAAAAATATGCTCGATTTCGTCAGCTGTTAAGCAATAACGCTTTTTAATAGCCAACATCTCCGGCTGCGTAAAACTTGCACGACAATTTATCTTTGCCGAAAGTGTCGTCCTTGAAATGCCTAACGCCTCCGCCAATCTACACTGCGTATCGCCGTTAAGGCACATAACGCTCATCAACATTCCCTTATTCATTTTGTATCACCCCTTGTATCTGATTAAGATACTTTTATTTTATCACACATTTTTCATTTGTCAACCCCTCTTGTATCTTTTTTTTAACTTCTTTTGAAAAATTGTTGACATTGTGTTAAAAATACGATACAATTCATTTATACAAGGTGGTGATATAAATGACCGTTGGAGATTATATAAAAGAGTTACGAACCTCAAGAGGTTATTCTCAAGAGCAATTAGGTAAAATGCTCGGAGTTCAAAGAGCCGCTGTACAAAAATGGGAATGTGGAGCCGTACAAAATCTTAAAAGAGAAACTATAAAAAAACTTTCAGAAATATTCAAAGTTCCTGCTTCATCTTTCGTTGATAGCGAAAATGATTCAACCGGCGTTAAAATCCCTGTTCTCGGTTATGTGAAAGCAGGCATACCGATGACCGCTGTCGAGAATATTATCGACTACGAAGAAATCAGTCAGGAACAAGCTCGAACGGGCGAATTTTTCGGTTTAAAAATCAAGGGTGACAGCATGGAGCCGAAAATGAGTGACGGTGATGTTATCATCGTAAAAAAACAAGAAAGTGTTGATAACGGTGATATCGCTGTTGTTCTTGTAAACGGTAATGACGCAACGGTAAAAAAATTCTATAAAAATGAAAACGGAATTAAACTCGTTGCAAGCAATCCTATTTATGACCCGTTTTTTTACACCCCGGCTGAAGTCGATTCTTTGCCTGTAAAAATTATAGGCAAAGTAGTAGAGTTAAGAGCAAAATTTTAAATTATTTATTAATTTAATTTAGAGAACTTTCAAAACAATACACATACAAATTGTAAATAAGAATATTTATTCATTTACAAATAATTACTTTGTTCATAACCGCCCTGCGGTATGATAAATATTTTCAAAAAAGGAGAAATTGCATTGTTTAAGAAAATCACAGCAACACTCATGGCAGTCTTTATGGTAGGTTCACTCACAGCTTGCAACACAAAAGAATCAAGCGGCACATCTGAAGATATGCCCTCGCAACTCGTGTCTAAGACTTCCACAACAACCGAAAATAAAAAGAATATGTCCGACGAGATATCTTATAAGGACGATTTCAAAGCAAAAATCATCGACTGCGTGCTTTCAACTGACGATGAAGGTAAGGATGCCATTACTGTAAAATACGAATTTACAAATAATTCATCTGAAGCTAAATCATTTAACGAAGTTTTTTATGCTGTTGTATATCAGGACGGTGTAGAACAGTCATCTGACAATTTTTATCCCGGAGAGGGTGATTGGGATTCCTTTTATAAATCTATAAAAGACGGTGCTACAATTTCTGTTTATAAGCAGTACCCCATTTCAAACACAACAAGTCCTGTTGAGGTCACGATAAACACTTTTGACACAAACGACAAGGCAAGCAAAGAATTCAATATTAAATAATGCAGAAAAAAATGCCGTTCAATGCTAATGATGTAGAGAAAGGAGGCGTTCAGATGGGCGATAACGGTGTTCAGTAAACACATTAGCAACTTTTTTTAAGTTAACAAGCTGGATAAAAAAGCAATGTGCAAATTTTGCACATTACAAATTCAGATAAGCCAGTTAAAATAAAAAAAGGCAGCTCGGAGCGGCCACTCCAAACTGCCAAAAGGACAATCCACATCATACATACAAATAACAAGGAAGCAATTAACCTGTTACAATTGAGCGGACTGCGTAATTAATATTATCACATCTGCTTATATTTTGCAATAGGAATCTTTTTAATAAGCAGGTGTTTTTTATGTCAATAGCAGCTGCGTATATCCGTGTATCATCCGAACGCCAGGACGAATACTCTCCTGATTCTCAGATTAAACTTATACGCGAATACGCAAAAAAGAACAATATTGAAGTCCCTGAAAGCTACATATTTTTTGATGACGGCATTTCGGCAAAATCTGCAAGCAAACGAACGCAGTTTAACCGCATGATTGCTCTTGCAAAAGAAAAAGAACCGCCGTTTGATTCAATTCTTGTATGGAAATTCTCGCGTTTCGCAAGGAACCAGGAGGAAAGCATTGTCTATAAAAATATTCTTCGCAAAAAAGGAATACAGGTAATCAGCATTTCCGAGCCGATTATCGACTCCCCTTTCGGCGACCTTATAGAACGCATAATTGAATGGATGGACGAATATTACCTTATCAACCTTTCAACCGAAGTCAAACGCGGTATGACGGAAAAACTGTCCCGGGGTGAGGCTTTATGTCCTCCCGCTTTCGGATATAACATACAAGACGGCAAATATATCATTAACGAGCAAGAGGCGCCGTATATCAGAGAGATTTTTGCCGATTACTTAAACGGTATCACCATGAGACAAATTGCTTTAAAATGCGCCTCACGCGGTCTGAGAACACACAGGGGTAATCCGTTCGAAGCCCGCACAATCAGATACATGCTTTATAATCCCGTTTACATAGGTAAAATCCGCTGGTCTACGGACGGCAGGGCAAGCTCGTTAAGGGATTTTTCCAATCCGAGTACGGTTATTGTCGACGGAATACACGAGCCTATTATCAGTACCGAACTCTGGGACGGCGTGCAGGCTAAACTTGCCGAGACTCAAAAAATGTACGGCAAATACCAAAGGTCAGAACAGGAAGCAAGCTGGATGTTAAAAGGGTTAATGCGCTGCGAGTGCGGTGCGACTCTGACTATGCTGTCAACAGCATGTCCCTCGATGCAGTGTTACGCCTACACAAAAGGTACGGGCGTATGCGTTACGTCACACTGCCTGTCGATTTCAAAAGCCGACAAACTCGTTATTCAGAATTTGAAAGAACTTATTGAAAAGAAGAATTATAACTTTGTCACTGCACAGGAGCCCGTACAGTCAATTGATTACAGCGCGTTAATAAAGAAAGAACAGTCACGTCTTGCACGCGCAAAAGAGGCTTTCCTCGCCGAAATAGACACCGTCGAAGAATACAGAGAAAATAAGGCGAGGATAACAAAGGCTATTAAACAGCTTGAACGCGACCGCGATTCGGCTTTAAAGCCGAAAGAAATCAATATCGACGCATTTAATGAAAAAGTGCGTACCGTCCTCGGGACCGTAACAGATGATTCCGTTGACGAAACCGCGAAAAACAAAGCAATGCGGACTATCATTTCCAAAATCATTTATAACAAAACGAATAATCGCCTCGACTTCTTTTTCCACGATAAATGACCGTTATATTCAAAAACAGTACGGCGGTGCTTACTGTTTCAGAATATAATGTTTGGCAAATATTTACATTTAGATATTTTCTTAAGAATTAACTGAACATTTTTCGACAAAATTCTTCGTGTGAATTATACAAAGATCAAAATACTATTTGGTATAATATGTAAGAATTCTCAAAAAAAACTGTTGATTAATTAACAGAAAGGGTATATAATCTGCATTAATATTTCTGTATAAACAATAACGGAGGTTTAATTGACTATGTACATGCTTAGAATTGATGAAATTGAGGACGAAGAGGGGCGAAGATTTACGGTATGTGGTTTTGATGTCATTTCAAAAGATAACATTGAATCCTACCCCGATATATTCTTTGAAAGAGATGTGACGGAAAACTTTATTGAGGTGCTTAACAATTCAGACATTGATGAAAAGCAAATTCCCGAAATTGTTGACGATATGATATGCACCGTGTGTTCAAAATAAAAAATAAAACTTAGTAATAAAGTCCGCTCCCTCACGGGAACGGGCTTTATTGCAATTTGTTTTTACGTCTGTATTCCGCAAAGTCGACATCAACAAGCGTTACGATCTCCCCTTCTGATGTTTTCACCTCATTAGTTTTGCATGGAATGGGCAGCACTTTTCCGTTGTCTTCCATATCAATACCCATTAAGCCGATAGCGTCGCGTGCCATTTTGATAGCTTCGGATAGATTGTCGCCTTGGGTATTAATATTGAAGTCAGGGATGTATACAGTAAAGCCTGTCACATCCGGCATAAGCAAAATAGGATATAAATTTTTCATGTTTCTATCCCCCAAACAAAAATGACAATTCTATATGCAGTTATTATATGTCTCTAATATGCATTTTGTCAAACAGTCAGGCAAAAAAAAATAAGAGGACCGTTTTTGTAACAGTCCCCTCATTTACGACATTATTTACTTTTTGAGCTGTTTCACAATCTGATTGCCGTAGACGGAAACACCTGTTATCAGTATGCCCTGTATGGCGGACTCAAAAGTCCAGCCGCCTAACGCCATTGCGCCTATCACGCCGAACGGCAGAAGAATAAGCGGAATCCATTTATCGGGAATAACCTTAATGTTTTTGATAATCTGACCGATAATCAGCAATGCCGGGATAAGGACATAAGCGTTTTCGGTTATGTAGGTTAATACATCCATATTATTTCACCCCCTCGTATTTATTTTCTAAATTATCAAGTCTGTGGTGTGCCTGTTTTGCCGAAGCTTCAACAGCGGTAAGCCGGGAAACAACCTGTACATGTCGTTCATCCTCTTTCTCCTGTTTGCGTTTTATATCATCAACGCCCGATTTGATATACCCGATTTCGGTTAGCAAAACACCGTCTTTTTTACCCTCTGCCGTGTTGTCGCTTTTATTGTTTCGTCTAAACGCAAGATAACCGAATACGATAGCACACAGAGTCCCGACTACGCCGAGGACGGTCGTAAAAATTTGAAGTCCGCTCATAGTGAAGATCCTTTCTTATTCTAACCGTGCAGATTTGCGAAGTATAGACCTCGCGTCGTCAGCCGTTACTTTTCCGTCTCCGTTAATATCGGCGGCGGATTTTTCTTTTTCATTGAGATTTTCAAACCGAGCAGAAGCTCGGAGGGCTTTTCTTGCGTCATCAGCGGTAATTTTACCGTTACCGTTTACGTCGCCTTTGATAATAGGCTCTACATAATCGACTCCGCAGACAGACATAGTACTGACTACAATCGCCTTTGCAATATCGTCAAGGTGGGAATCAAAAGCCTTGTTGTCTTTGTCTGACGAGATAAATCCAGCTTCGAGGAGACATGAGTGCATGTTGGTCTGACGATTTACGCCGAAATCTGTAAATCTGCCCGCTGCGCCTTTGTGTACGCCACGGTTAGACACCCCCATAGCCTTAGAAACGTTATTGACAATTACTTCGGCTTTTGCCTTTGTGTATTCGTTGGCTTTCGAATAAATATATGCACTGACCCCCGAAGCACTTGCAGAAGCCGAATCACGGTGGAGACTTATAAAGTAATCTGCACCCCAATTGTTCGCTTCATTACACCTGCCGTTGATATCAAGTCCACTGTTTGACAGTCTTGAAAATTTGACTTCTACGGGCTGGTTTGCAAAATACTCCTTAACTTTAAGTGCAAGCCTTAAATTATCGTCGCATTCTCTTCTTTTGCCGTTGACCGCGCCCGAATCACCCGAGCCGTGACCTACTCCGATATAGATTTTTGCTTTTGACATAAAAATCACTCCATTTCATTTTTTTAAGCATTTACAAAAACAGCCAGCTAAATGAGCCGTCAATTAATGAAAGCTGAATCGTATGATCCGAACATTTAAAAAAATACTTCTCTGTTTGCGGATCTACAGTTTTGGACTCATAGTGAAAAACATATTCGGCAGTATCCGATTTTGCTCTTATGAAAATATTTGCGTTACCGTTATCAATTCTATCCTTTACAGTTAATGCATCGGATGAAGAAATATCTGTGATATCGCCCGGAAGAGTTTGTGTTGTTTCGATAGTCAAAATCTGTTTATTAATCGCAGAATCAAACGCGCTGTCGGTAATATAGTTTTTTAAAAGTTCGTCAATAATCGCCTTTTTATAATACTTGGACAGTAAATCATCTATCTGCGATTTGGAATAAAAATCCTTTGAATTATCTTCGATTTTTCGAACGATAACAGTATCTGTATCGGTCTTCGTATAATAATTACGTTCCATATTCTGTTTGACAAGCTCTGTATAGGAATTAGCCGAATCTATGTCGTTCTTTATACTCGTATTCTGTTCTGTTAAACTTTTATACGTTGTTCCGACTGTCAGTTTGTTCGACGATGGATTTAACAATGAAATCGAAAGCTTTTTGACAAGAAAATTTCCCTCCAAAGAATGAGGATCGCTGTCAACCGAAATATACGTTCCGAGATGAAATCCGGATATATTCTGATTGATTCCGGCAAGATCGGCAGCAGTTAATTCAACGGAAAATTCAAGATTTATTCCGTCCGTCAAATCCGCTTTAGCTTTCCGAAGAAGATTCGGAGCTTCGGTTACGTCATCCCACGTTTTGCTTTTGAAAATATATCCGTACTTATTTACAGCGTCAACCGAATAAATCATATCTCCGGACTTTCGAATCTCATTACTTTCCGTGTCGTCCTGAAGTGAAGTGATCGTCACTCGTTCTTCGGAATCTTCGCTGATTTTTGCCCCCAACGGAATTAACGCCGTGTAAATGTCTTCACCTTTTACGATCTTCGAAAGGTCAAGAAGGTTTTTTCCGAATTTAATTGATTGAGATCCCAATGTTGAAAAATCTGTAAGATAATCAATGTAGTTTCCGTCTGCTTCATGCCGTACCCACAAATAACCGCCGTATGTTTCTATCAGTTTTTTATTGATAGAATCCCATGTGTTCATGTAGGTTGAATCTGACCTTACAATATAGTCATTCGGATCAGTCACGGTTATATTTCCGACGTAAAACTGTTTTTCTTCGTCCTCAACTTGTAAATTATGATTTGCGATAAAAAACGTAAACAAATCGCTGATTGTTGTATGTTTGTCACCGGACATAAAATCATAGGGACGTTGAATTGAATCCACAAGAAAAGCAAGTTCACCTTCACAAGTGACTTGCTTTTCGTTGTACCACCCTTGTTCATCGTTCAAAATTCTTCCCCTGAAAATCAAATAATCATCCTGATAGACAGTGATGATTGATTTCATCTTCTGAAGAACGTCGAATGCCGGATGCGACGGATAAATTATGAAACTGAATGACCCGGTTTTATTAAGTTCAAGATCAACACAAGCGTCAAAAATCTGTCGCTTTTTATCGTTCCGGTTACTGTCAAATATCAGGCTGGAATCAGAATATACTTTGTATCGCATAATTACAGACTTCCTTCCTGATATTCAACCGTTATTGTTGTGTCACCGGTGACCGTCAGAACGTTGTTTCCTTCGCGGAATACAATTTCACCCGTTGTTGTTTCTCCGGCGTTTAATGCGTATTGAGTCCCGTTATATGCGATTACAGCAGCCGCCGACAGTGTGAATTTAGGAATAACGGGCATCCTTGAATTCACGTAAATGATTGTTCCGCTTGTGGTGATTATCTCTGTTCTGATAGTTTTATACTGTTTATACTTGTACGGTTCGCAGTCACATTCTACCGTAAATGAACCGATATTCTGATCGGCTTTCCATTTGTCAACAGTGATCCGTCCCATGTAATACCAGTCGGGATCATTATCAATAACGATTTTCATGTACTGCCCGTTGATGTTATTTTGGATTGTTGAAAAAAGCGTCCAAAACTGTGATCTTGGAACAAAAGCCTTAAACGGGAAAGTCAATTTTCGGTTCTTGTACTTGATTCCCCCGAATGCTTCTGTAAAATCAAGAACCCCGTCACCGCCGGGAATGTCGAGCTGCTCAATTTTCGGTTGTGCAGCTTCAATTTCCCAGTCCGGTTGAAGGATAAGGGAAAAATCATCCCATGAATGATAAGTCCCGAAGTGTATTCCGTTCATGTTTTATTTCCCCCTTGCTCTTAATTTATTGATGTCGCCGAGTTTGTTATCCATTTTCGGCGCAAGCTTCCCGACAAGTGTTCCGTCATCAAGGATAATTTCCTTTTCAAGATTGGTTATCAATTCCGGGAAGTATTCCGCCAGCATTGAAATTAACTTTTCAAGATAATAAGCAACGCCGGAATTCTCCGAATGTACCGCCGATCGGATCATGTTCATCAATGTTGTGCTTCCGGAAACAACTTCCTGACCCGCTTCTCCTCCGCCGAGTAAGCTTCCGTTCGGGTTCATTCCGAAGATTGTCGGACTGTTTAACAACATGGCGTTATTCATCGCTTTTGCGTACCAGTCAATTGATAGCTTCGGAACTGAAGGCGGGGAAAGACTGAAATTTCCCTTGATGCTGAAATGCGGAAGTTTGATATTCGGAAATTTCAGCTTTAATTTGTCAAAAAAGCCTTTAATGGCGTTTAAGCCGTTTTGAACAATTGATTTTGCCTTGTTTATAGGTGTTTCGATTTCTGTTTTTACCGCGTTAAATGCTGTTGAAACTGCTGATTTGATCCCATTCAAAATGTTCGATATGGTTGACTTGATACCGTTAAACACATTAAAAACAACTGTTTTTATACCATTGAGTATCGAAGACAAGAAATTCTTAATCGCATTCCATACAGTTTTAATAACGGTTTTAACGGAATTTAATGCAATTGAGATTTTTTCTTTAATCCATTCAAACGCTGCAAATACATAGTCCTTACAATTTTCCCAAATAGCCTTGAACGGAATTGTAATAATGTTCCATGCCGATGAGATAAGCGAACCGACAAACTGAAAACCGAGGCTTACTGCATTTTTGATTGTCTCCCAAACCTCGGAAACTTTACGGATTATCGGAGAGAAAAGATTGCCGACCCATTCGAGCAATTTTGACGGAAAATACGAAATCAACGCCCATATCGAAGAACCAATACCGGAAATCAATTGACCCGTTGCACCCAAAAGCACGGGAAGCGTCTGAATCAAAGCACTTGCCACCATACCGATGATTTGCGGTATAATGTCCAAAATAGAAGTAATCAAGGCAGGCAACGCTGTCACCAGCGCTGTAATCAGTTGTAATGCTCCGTCTATCAATATCGGGACGTTGTCCAGTAATGCCCCCGCAATCAATGTAATAATTGCAGGAAGATTGTCGATAATCGGATGAATAATCTGCGGAAGAGTTCCGATTAATGTCATAATCATCGCGACTAATCCGTTTATCAAATCCGGGAGCAAATCACCTGTCAATGCCGTCACAAGAATTTGAACAAGCTGCGGAAAAGCGTCCACAAGTTGATTGAATATCTCAACTATTGTCGAAAGTATATCGGGCAATATGTTCATAATCAGTGAAAGAATTGCCGGCAAAGCCGTAACAACAGACTTAATAAGCATTGTCGCACCCGTTAACAAACCGGGAAGTAATTGCTGAAGCAACGGAGGGATCATTGGGATCACATTTGTCAAAGACTGTGACATTCCCTCTACCAATCGCGGAAGAATCGTATTAACATTCTCAACTATAACGTTTGCTGCGTTACTAAATGATGTAACAAGCTGTTCCGCGTTTCCCGAACCGTCAAGAAAGTTCGTAAGTGCGGATTTTGCTGTTGACAAAGAACCTGCGAGCGTTTCATTTTCTTTAGCGTAATTTCCAGTAGCATATGCCGTTTTTTCAAGGAACATCTGCATTGCCAAGTTAACTTTTTCGCCAGTTGTCATTGTAGAATACGTCTTCTTGATACCCTTTTCGAGCGCGTATGTTTCGAGAGTAGTATCATTCATGGCAACGCCGAGATTGTCCATCATCGTGAAGTTGCCCTTCGCAGCCCCGGCGATTGATTCCATCGCGCTGTCAAGGTCAATACCCATGATCGACGCAACGTCAGCGGCACGTTGCATGCTGGTAGCTGCCAAGTCAGACGATTTTTCTATGTCGATTCCAACGCCCTGAAATAACGCTCCCATTTTGTTTGCCGTTGCGAGAAAATCAGACGTTGACAGCCCCATGTTTTCAAATGCGTTTTTTGCCACATCCTGCATTTTCGACGCGTAGTCCTTGAAGACCGCTTCAGAGCCGCCCATATTCTGTTCCAGTTCCCCGGACAGGTTTAACGCCTTATAGGTGAGTGAGCCCATTGCGGCCGCACCGACAGCAAGACCCGACGCAATGGTTTTGCCGACTGCAAGTGCACCGCTTCCGATTTTTTTAAACGAATCAGATATCGAATTGCTTGCATCCTTTGAAGAATCCGACATGTCATCGAGCGTATTGTCAAATTTATCGGCTGCATTTTCCGCTTCAGTAAGTTTTACCTTATTTCCCTTGAGCTCTGCGGAAAGTCGGTCTATCTCTTTCGCACATTCTTTAGCCTCAGTCGAATTTTTACCTTGTGTCAGGTATAAATCCTGATATTTTGTTTTCAGCTGAGTAAGAACGGATTCTTGCTTATCAACGGTTTCTGTTAACTGTTTTAATGACTGTGATGTTTCTTTGACCTTCCCCTTATTGGAAAACGCCTTGACAAACGCATCTCCTACTTTTTCAAGTGCAGATTTAATCTTTGATTGTGACTTTTCCGCTTTCTGTGTGGTTTCATCAATGGCTTTGTTCGCCTGATTGTTTTTAACAGCGATAGTGCCAAATAACTTAAATAATTCCATTTGTTCACCCCTTTTCGGTAGGAATGAAATTGTTTAATATG
>ERZ808274.428-NODE-428-length-21908-cov-7.791608_pt1 | contig 21908 bp, 39 predicted proteins | sample MGYA00521277_ERZ808274 | MGnify/ENA primary metagenome ERZ808274 (study PRJEB31516, sample SAMN03275597) | gut metagenome | biome: mammalia-associated habitat; material: feces | host: Papio cynocephalus | place: Kenya | collected 2012-07-28 ... | reverse complement strand
ATGTATGTGCAAGTGTAGGAAGTGATGAACCTGATGCATTAAAGGTTTTGATTTCCGGACATTCGGACCAGAACTGTCTCATCATTTCTGAAATCACGAAGAACGGATTTCTGAAATACATCCCGCAGGGTGGATTTTCACCGAAGACTGTGATAGACAGTGATATGTTCATTCTGACGAATTCAGGAAAGAACAAGGTCAAGTGTTTTTGTTCATACAAGGCCGTCCATCTTGAAAAGTCGGAAGACAGGAAGAAATGTCCAGAACACAAGGATCTTTATCTTGACTGCGGATGTTCTTCAAAAGAAGATGTGGAATCTCTGGGAATAAGTGTGGGTGATCTTGTGGTGTTCAACAATTCAAGACTTGACATGGAATTCGGCAAGAACAAGAACTTCATAGTCGGTTCTGGACTTGATGATGGCATAGCCTGTGGAATTGTGTTCAGTGTGCTGGAAAATATTGACATTAAAAAACTCAAGAAGAACAATGTCAGACTTTATTGTGCTTGTATTACCAGTGAAGAGACCGGGTGCAGGGGTGCGGGAAATGCCGTGCGGAAAATCGGGCCTGACATCTCCATAGACATAGACGTGTGCCATGACTGCACATCCGAAATAGGAAAGACTGAAGGAAGTCAGACACATGTGGGAGACGGTGTCGTAATAGAATACGGACCGGAGAAATACAGACCATTGAATGATGCACTGAAAGACATTGCGAAAAAGAATGTGAAATATCAGCTTGTCGCCGGAAAGGCCGGAGGAACAAACACAAACAATATACAGATGATGTCTGACAACTGTGCATCTGCTTTATTGAGCATCCCTTGCAGATATATGCACAGTGCCACACATGAGATGGTTGACAGGAATGATGTGGAGGCATGTGAGAAACTTGTGAGACTGTTCATTGACGGACTGAAATATGATGAATGGAAATAACTATAAAGTCAGGAAAGAATTCCTGACTTTTTTGATAAAAATATATGAAAAATGTTTTGCAGATAAATATATTTGTTGTATATTTGCATCAAGAAATAATTAAAACTCCAAGTCTGGGAGAATAAAGACAGGACAATTATAAGATATGAAATGTACAGAAAAGAAAGTGAAGGTAAGAGATCTTGTTGCGGGTTATTCTGATGAATCTGAATCCGGAGGTCCGGTACTTGGATATTATGGCAAGTTGAACATCCGTCCAGCATACCAGAGAGAATTCGTTTACAAGAAAGACAGACAGGTTGCGGTGATAGAAACAATTCTAGATGGTTGTCCATTGAATAATATGTACTGGGCACTTTCACAGGATGGAACATATGAACTTGTTGATGGTCAGCAGAGAACAAATTCCATTGCACTGTATGTTAAGGAACAGGCATTTTCAGTGAAGGTTGACGGAAAAATCAAGACTTTTGACAATCTTTCGAAGGAATTTCAGGACAAGATTATGGACTATGAACTCAATGTTGTCATCATTGAAGGCACGAATGATGAAAAACTCAAATGGTTCAACAAGATAAACATCGCCGGAATGGAACTTACTCCGCAGGAGTTGAGAAATTCAATATATACCGGTCCATGGCTTACGGATGCAAAAAAGTTTTTCTCAAAAAGCAATTGTCCTGCAAAAAGAATTGTTGATGGATATTGGGTCTTGAAGGAAGGATGGAACAGACAGAAAGGACTTGAATGTGCATTGAAGTGGGTTGCAGACAGGGATGGTTATCCAAAGGAACATGGTGTGGAAGAATATATGGCAAAACATCAGTTTGATGATAATGCAAATGATTTGATAAACTTTTTCATTGAAGTAATGAACTGGGTGAAGAAGACATTTCCTTTCACATACAAAGAAATGTTGTCGATATATGAGTTTGACTGGTATAAGATGTATAAGTATCATCATAATGATGTTCTTGATCCTAATGAACTCAACGATGAGATAAAAAGACTTCTTGCAGATGATGATATAATGCAGAAGAAAGGCATCTGGGAATATGTACTTGACCATAATGAATACCATCTCAATTTGAGAACATTTCCGGAAAAGATGAAACTTGAAGTTTACAGGGAACAGGGAGGGATATGTCCCATCACGGGAAAACATTTTGAATATGATGAAATGGAGGCCGATCACATCATACCTTGGTCAAAAGGTGGATCAACAACAAAAGAAAATTGTCAGATGATCTGGAAATATGCAAACAGAGTCAAATCAAGTAAGTAATTGATAATTATAAATATAGTATAATAAAGGCTCCGAGTGTCTGGGAGAATAAAATAAGGATATTTATAAATTATGGCAAATTCAAAATTAAGTAAATCCAAAGTTGAAAAGAATGATGAATTCTATACAAGACTGGAAGATATCGAGAAGGAGATAATTCATTATAAGAAATATTTTGAAGGAAAGACGGTGTTCTGCAACTGTGATGATCCTTATGAAAGCAATTTCTTCAAATATTTTGCACTCAAATTCAACTTCTTCAAACTGAAAAGGCTTATTGCAACTTGTTATAATGGAAGTTCAATTTCAAATGACGAGGTATCATTGTGGACAACCGATGAGATGGGGGAAAGAAAGAAGGCATTGAAGGCAGTCATCATAATGGATGAACTTTATGATGCAAATGAAGATGGTGCCGTGGATGAGGATGATGTGAAACTTATGATTCAGAAACCGGGAGCAATAATGGAACTCAAAGGAAACGGGAGTTTTGACAGTCCGGAATGCATAGAACTTCTCAAGGAAAGTGATATAGTCTGCACCAATCCGCCGTTCAGCAGGTTCAGGGACTTCATTGACATCTTGATGAAATATGAAAAGAAGTTCATAATAATCGGCAATACGAATGCCATCACATACAAGGAAGTGTTCAAATACATAAAGGACAACAGAATCTGGTTGGGTATCTCAAGTTTCAATACAGGTATGTATTTTTATGTTCCGGACAATTATGAATATTCATCGGATTATAAATCTGGTAGGACAAGGGATGACAGAAAAGTCATAAGGGTGTCTTCAGTCTGTTGGTTCACAAATCTTGACCATTGCAAAAGAAATGAACCATTGTATCTGGTGAAACAGTATAAGGGTCATGAACAGGACTATCCCAAATATGACAACTATGATGCGATAGAGGTGTCAAAGGTTGAGAACATACCTTATGATTATGACGGGGTGATGGGTGTTCCGATTACATTTCTTGACAAGTATTGTCCTGAACAATTCAAGATTATAAAATTCAGAAAAGGAGATGATGATAAAGATTTAACTATAAATGGAAAGTCTCCATATTTTAGAATTCTCATCCGCAGAAAATAATAATTCAAAACCGGACAATTTTCTGTCCGGTTTTGTTATCTTTATAAGAAAAGTTATAAATTATGTCAAGACCGAACAAATGTATAAAGGATGAAACAGGGAATGAATACTGGATTTCAAGATCTGTTGTGGTAATTCCTGTGGTGTTCAAATATGATATTCAAAATGATGACATATATGTCCTTGTGGAGAGAAGGGGTCCTGCGGTGTCACATTCTGGAGAATGGTGCTGCCCGTGTGGGTATATAGACTGGGATGAGAGTCTTACAGAAGCATGTGTAAGGGAAGTACGGGAAGAGACTGGACTTGTGCTTGATGAGGAAAGAATAAATCTGTTTGAAGTATATAGTGACAAGTACACAAAAAACCAGACTGTGGATTTGTGGTACGAGTGCTGGATACCGGAAGAGTCTGATTTTCATATGGACAAGATCGAGACGAAGACCGAGGTTCTTGATGTGAGATGGCTGAAGGTGGCGCATATGGGGAATAATGATTCCGGAAAGAACATTCTGACCATATATAAGAAATCGATATATGACGGATACGGCATATGGGCGTTCAAGTCTCATCATACACACGTCATAGATATGTTGAAGTCAAGGTTTTCAATGTGTGATATAAAGGAAGTTGATGAATAAGAAAGGATTATATAAGAATGTGCTTGACGGGGGTTATGAAATATGGCTTCCATTTGTCTTGAATTCACAGCAGAAAGATGTCCTGAAACAAATTGACGACTTCATCAACTCGAAAACGGAATTCGCGATGACGGTTTCCGGATGGGCTGGAACAGGAAAGACCACCCTGATGGAGATTGTGAACAAAAGATACTGGATGGGACATACGATACATTTCTGTGCGACCACCCACAAGGCGGCAGGAGTGTTGAGGGAAAAGGTGGGAAAGAGAGTGTCCACCGTCAATTCGTTGTTCGGGATAATGATAGAGACAGATATGGACAGGGAGAATTATGACGTCTCTTTCAAGTCCAGAAGGAAATCTGAAGACAAGGTGAAGAACAATTCCATAATCATCATAGACGAGGCGTCAATGCTGTCCATACAGAACTATATGGACGTGATATTGAAGGCAAGGGAAAGAAAGTGCAAAATCATATTCATAGGTGACTCCGCGCAGCTGTCCCCCGTAAATGAGGATGACATATCGGTCGTGTTCAGGAACACAGACCACAGGATAGTGGAACTCACGAAGGTGATGAGAACCGATGACAATGCCATATTGAACGAGTCCACATCAATAAGGACCGGAGAGGGGTTCACTTATGAGAGTAATATAAATGAATCCGGAGAAGGTGTGAAGTTCATAGACAATGATGACTTTGCAGGTATTATTGATGTGATAGACTCGCATATTGATGGATTGAAGACTGACCCGAATTATTTCAGAATACTCACATACACCAATGCCAATGTGGAGAAGTTGAACATGATGGTCAGAAAGAAGTTAGGATATGACGGAATGCCGCCACAGCCGGGTGAACCCTTGATGTCATATGCAAACTGGGGATATGACGGAACGGGAAAGACAGGTGTGAACTATAAAATCATAAACTCCGAGGCTTATATGTGCTGCGGCATAACAAATGAATATGACGAGAACATAAGGGAGATGATAACTTACAGACTTGACAGATGTCCGGATGACTTCAATCTTCATATCATAGAGATTGAAACCGAGAACCCGTTGAAGGAAAGGATGACGGTTCCTTATATAGACGTGAAATATAATGATCACAACAAGGAACTGGTTAAACTTCTCGCATATGAAAAAGTATATCAATGGGGAAAATACAGGGAATGTGAGAACAGGATGGACAAGTTCGAATGTCTTGAAAAGATAAACTCTATCGACGGGTTTCTTCTGGTGAATGACAATGTGCATGACGGATACGGAAATCTGATACAGGCGAAGGTTATTGACTATGGATATGCACACACTATACACAAGAGTCAGGGAAGCACTTTCAGTCATGTCCTGATAAATGACAATGACATAGACAAATGTCTTGACAAAAGGGTGAAGAAACAGTTGAGATATGTGGCTTTGACCAGAGCAAGCAAGTCGGCAACAATTATAACATCACACAGAATTTGATAATTATGAACAGATATAGAATGTACAGTCTTGTATTGAGACAGTTGAGTCCGATACAGAAAGGAGTGCAGACAGCCCATGCTGTTGCGGAATATGGAAACACATGCAGCAAACTTGCGGAATACATCCAGTGGGTGAATGTTGACAAGACCATCATAATGCTTGACGGTGGGACTTATCCGGAGATGAAGGAATGCAGGGACTTCCTTACTGGAATGAAAGTTCCGAATGCATGCTTTTATGAGGATGATCTGGGAGGACTGTTGACAGCCATAACATTTATAGTTGATGACAGAGTATGGGACACGAAACTTTATCCGTCTTATGAGGAGGAACTGACGGACGATGTGATGTCCGCAAGCGAGAGTCCGATATGGCTGATAGAGATGGGCGGGTCTGAAAATCTCAAGTTGAGGAACTTCATCTTCTCGAAAAGATTGTCGATATAAAACAATTTTCAATATGAAAAAATATACAAAAACAGAACTCACCAAGTTGTGCAGGTATATATTGTATCATACAAATAGATTTGTGAATAAGAGAAGTGAACATATACTTGTATCTCTTGTGTTCTGTAATCATCCAGAGTGGGAAAGAAAAAGAGGTTGTGGTATTGATCATCTTGAAGTAAGAAATGATAATTATGGAGGAAAATGTTTTTGGATTATAAGATTAGATGGTACAGAAACAGACATATCTTTCACAACATCAATAAGATACAGTAATGGTGTGGATTATAAATATAAACTTGATACTATAAGTCGTGCTTGCAGAAATGCTATACTACCGGAAATATTAAATTTACGGAACAACATTAAACTTCCTTTCATATGTCCAATAACAGGAGAAACCATATATGATAAACATTTTATACATATAGATCACTATGATATGTGTTTCCAAGATTTATTCAATTTATGGATGAAAGGAAAAGATATAAATAAACTTTATATGTGTACAAGAAGTTCTTCCACAGATGGAGATACAAAAACATGGTTTGATGATAAAGATATCAACGATGACTTTATAAAATTTCATAATTTACATACACATTTGAGAGTAGTATCAAAAATTGCAAATTTATCAATATTAAGAAAATAACTTGAAAAGTATTTGGAAGTTTGAAATTTTGTTCATATCTTTGCAACAGAAACATAAATGAACAGAATTATGGGAAAATGGAAGGCTACTTTGTATGATGATGACACATACAGGATTGATGAGGTGGAAAAAGAATATGTTACACCAGGAGATGAATGTATGTGCATCCGGAATGGAGTGTTCTTCATGAAGGACACAAGAGAAGAGGTTGTGAAAGTATTGAAACAATATATACGGAAGAAAATGCTTGAGCTTGACACAAGGTTGTTCAATATGGTGAATCTTGTAGATGATATAAAATAGGACATATATGAAATGGAGACAGTTTCACAGGACTGGACGAAAAATAAAAGGTTGATTTTAAAAATACAATAGATTATGGAAAATGTCAAGAAAACAGAACTGACGGAAGAAGAACTGAAAAAAATACAGGCCTGTTTAGATCCAGATCATATTTGGGATTAATGTGCTTTATTGGAGGCTGAAGAAGAAAAGGAAGAATCGAATAGAGAAAACAAAGATTATGTTTGGATGGTGAAACATGTAGTAGACTATGACACGGTGCGCGTATCTGTTAATTTGTTCGAATCTTTGTCGGATGCCCGTTTTATAGCAAATAAATTATTCCAGGATAGTGTAAATACATATAGGGGAAATTGGGACACGATGACCATAGAAGCCGAAAGTGAAGATTATCATTATGCATATACCGATCAATCGGGTGCATATCTTGACAGTGCATATGTCGAAACGTCTGTAGAAAAAATACAAATATACAAAGAAAGTTAAAAGACAATGAAAACGGAAAATGAAATCATCAAATGGATTGAATCACAGGAATGGGCATGGCAGTTCTACAAGAACTGTCTCAACCATCCATGGAAATCAAATCCGTGGAAATCAAAAAAGACGGCCGAGATAGTATGGGATAAAAACTGTCTGCATGACTCGTTCAACTGGAGAGAAACACCGGAAGGCAGGGACGTCTGGGAAGAGAGGGATACAAAATTCCTGTCGTGGTTCAACAAGGACGAGCGTCCGCTCACCTGGGACGCATATTGTGAGCAACATCCCAAACATGCGGAAGAATGCCGCATACATGACAACTGCTGCATTCACCGGATAGGTTTCGAGCACGCCGGAGAACAACGGGATCCGGGAAGGGACATGAATGTCATGGACTATCATCTTTGTGCGGCGTTCATCGCGTATATGAAGCTCATGCAGTTGAGGAACGACTGGAACAAGGACTGTCAAGGCGAGGAAAAGACATACAGGATTGTCTCGACGGGGAATGGTGTGAACACCCATGGGGAGGTGAAGATGTTCAATGAATCCACTTCCGGACTTTCATTTGTTTCTGCGGACACTGCGGAGATGTTCATGACAACGTTTGGTGATCTGATAAAGACGGCGATGTTTCTGTTATGAAGATAGTTTTCACAAAAGAATATGACCATACCGCCGGCATTACTGTCAATGGTGAGAATGCCGAGGACATCACGAATGCGGAAATCCGTGATGCAATAGAACAGGTGTTGAGAACCGTGAAGGACAAGAAGAAACTCGTATCATTTCTTGTATATATAACACAGTCGGTTGGGAAGTTCAGTCCGTTGTCGGATCATCAGGAACTCAAAACCGATGCATATAAATTTGAAATAGAAATATAAGATATGGATATCGAAGAACTCAAATCATTGACATATCAATATGTGATAGATTTGTTGAGTTATGAGGAATATCATGGTTTCGGAAGCCCGGAGAAGTTTCATGAATGGGTTGACGAGAATTATGAACCGGTAAGAAAATCGGAACTTGTCAAAGGGCAGGCTTATGACGGTATTTGCAGGAATGCACATAAGGCAATCTGGGATGGAAATGAGTTTGTTTATGAAAGGACAAAATTCGGGATGACTTATGACGAGAAGATAAATCATTATGAAGACGACAATGAATACGGATATGACGTGTTCGTGCCTATAAGAAGAAAATAGTTATGGGAGAGATTACAAAAAATATAGACGGAAAGATAAGGTTCATAAACACTGAACCACTTAAAATCATAAAGGATCTGACATCATCGGTCGAATGGTTGCAGAACAGTTATGACAATGCAAAGGAGACCATCAAGAAGATGAAGGAAGATACTTATAAGGATGATGAACTTGTAAAGTTGAAGGAAGAGAACACCAGACTTGCAGATGAGATGAGATACGGATTTCCTGTTTCAAAGGAGGAGAATGATGCAATCAGAAAATGGATGCAGGACTGGTTTGACAGAAAAAGAAACGGAGACACTTATATGGGAGCGATTGCCGGAGGGTTTGTCTATCAGTTTCATCCCACATCCATAGGTGTAACGGCGAAGGTGGTTGCCCCTGACGGGGAGGAATTTGAATTCAGGAATGACTTATGATTTGTCCTTATTTGGATACAATGTAGATTATAACTTTTGATGAAATTTCAAGACAGCAGAAACATGAAAGAGACAAGAAAACAGATTGTTGAACAGACAAGAAATGATGTCGCAAGACAGTACAATGCACAGATTTCCAGGCTTCAGGAAAGGATAGATGATCTTGCGGAAGATTATAACACAGAAAGAAGAAAGAGAATCGAGTGTCAGGAGAAGGTGGATGAACTTCAGGAGAAGGTGGACCAGTACGAGGACTGGATAAGGAGACTTCAGGAGTTTATGGACATGCCGAATAACCAGAGGGAACAGTATATGGTTCATATTCAGGAAAAAGAAAAATCAGACAGGGTATTGTCGGAACTGTGTGATTTGATGAAAAAGACAGGAATGTTTGATTTATATAATTTGATATAGTTATGTGCGAGTTTCTTATTTTGATTTTATTGTTATTGATTGGAATCTTCAGTGGATTCGGGGCGGGAGTGAGATTTGGATTTCTGGATCCGGATCAGGATGAGAATGATCTGGAAGAGACCGGGATCGTGAAATTCTACAGAAATAAACCCGTGAGAGTTTTGAGCAATGCACTTCTTTTTCCGGTTTCATTTTGCATTGTCATGTTCATTTGTCTTCTTGTGCTCTGTTTCTGTCCGGATATCCAAATCCAAACCGATTTCATATTGAGATGTTTCATTTCGATGTATGTCGGACAAGTGTTCGCGTATGTGGCTGGAGTGATGTATAATCAGGAACACCGGAAGTGATGAGGACGTATACACAGATGGGCACATGCGGATACGGAACCGTGTATGTGATGGAAAAGATGGAGGACTTCGACGAATATGAGAAGATTCTGGGAAGAGATCATATAGAAAGGTTCAATCCCAACTTTTATGAGTTCAAAAAGGAATTCAAGGAAAGGATGGGAACATGGTGGGAGGATAAGAAACAGTTGAGATATATGTATAACGGGAAACCTGTATATGCAAGATATAAAATCATAGGTCTTGAGGACAACAATCCGTCCATGGACTGGTACTGGATTGTGCAGAACGAGAATGATCCCAGAGATGTGAGATACATAAACTGCAATGATCCGGATTTCTGATTATTTGTTATCTTTAACACAAAAGGTTTTTTATGGATGCTGTCATAACATTCGTGGATTCTTCAGATGAGGTGTGGATGAGGAATCTGCTGAAGGGATACATGGGGGAGAACGGTGAGCCCAATGACGCGCTCGCGACCTTCATAAACAACGGGGACACCGTGAGATACAACTTCTTCTATGACTACGGGACATTGAGATATGTTTTGAGGGGAATAGAGAAGTTCATGCCGTACACTGAAAACGTCTTTCTTGCTGTGAGCAACATCGAGCAGGTGCCGGAATATGTGGACACGTCCAGGGTGATTCCGGTGATCCACAAAGACTTCATCCCGGAAAAATTTCTTCCCACATACAACTCCACCACCATAGAGATGTTCCTGAACAGGATTCCGGGTCTCGGGAATGAGTTCGTGTATTTCAATGACGACATGATTCCTGTCGGCCGCATAGATTATGGTGATCTGTTCAGGGACGGAATTCCATGCATCAATTTCGAGGAGAACAGGAGAGATCCGAGATACATGACGTACAAACACTGCAACATCTCGTTCTGGGAAGCCAAAAACAGCGTGGAGATGATGACCGGAAAGGACACGGGATACTCGGGACCGGTGATGTGCCCGGTCCACAGCCCGGTGGCGATGCTGAAGCCGGTGATGGATGAATATGCCGGACAGGACAGGTTCGGGAGCATGCTCGACTTCTATGTGACGAACACAAGAAAGGGAAGAAACCTCACCCAGTATTACTGGAGTGACATACTTTTCTTCCTGAAAAGGTATGTCCAGAACGATGATCTGACGTTGAAATATGTATGGACATATGAGCTTGACCATTTCGACACAAGAAGCATGGACGGATGCAAGTACCTGTGCATAAATGACTCCGCGATAAAGTCGAGACCTTTGAGTGAGACGGGGGACATGATACGCAGTCTCCTGAACAGCATATTACCGGAAAAATGTGGATATGAGAAATGATGCCATGACGGACTGGGACGTGAAGAAGGCGTTCCAGGAGACCGTGAAACCCGTATTCTTTCCGACGATATTCATTGATGAATACTGGGATCATTACATGGATCTGTTCGGACAGACGGAACAGTACATTGTTTTCAGGGAGAAGTTCAAATCCGGAGGATTCACATACCTGTCGTACATGGACGCATATCTCGGCACCGTCCGCATGGCCGCGGAAAGGCAGATGACTGGAGATCGGGAATCTGTTGCCCGGGCGGTAAAGATGTACGCCGACTCCGTGTTCTGGAATGTCCCCGGATACATGTTTCCGGAAATGGACTGTTCCGACTTTCCGGAAGGGAGATATCTGCAAGTGGACCTGAAACATGCTTTCGACCATGCGATGAAGGCGGCCGGAGTGTTCAATCCGGAATACGGATCGACAGATGAAATCATTGAAGAAGTCCGCATGCATGACATATTCAGCGGCATGAAGAAACTGCGTCTGGCCGTGTATGCACGCAACTTCGGTCCGGAGACGATCGGTGATCTGTTCCGGATATGTTCCGGAGAGCTGTTGAAAAAAGTGTATCTGTCCGGAAATGATCTCATGAAAGACTTGAGGGAGAGATATCCGTCGGGGATGACCGGACACGGGGACATGTACATGTACAACATAGGAGAGGATGACATGTCCGGAATGGAAGGTGATCATGATGTGGACGGAATACCCGTGAACATGTCTGTGGCGGAGATAAGGGAAGTGAAGATTCTCGGGTGCGGATGCAAAACCATGTTCATCCCGGGAAAGTCTCCGGTGGACTACACATTGGGGTGGTCCGGTTCGAACCTGATTTCCCCGGAGCTGTTCCCGCTGGTCCTGAGACTGTGCAGGGATGAACGTCCGGACATGATGGACCTGGCCATAGGACATGAAGACAGGATTTTCTTCCATTTGAATGAACACGACTATGAAACAAAATGATAAACACATGAAAAGAGATGAAAGACTGCCGATGACTGACTATGATGCCAGACTTTCATATGCCGCGGTGCATTATCCGTTTGGTTTCCCGACAATCCTGGCGGACGGGTACTGGGAACACTACATGGATCTCACCGGACAGACGGACCGGTGGAACAGGTTTCTGGATCTGTATAAATCGGAAGGTTTCGGGTCGAATGTCAAGTTCATGGAGATGTTCAACTGCACGGCCGAAAAGGCCGCGGGTCTGATGTTCAACGGAAATGCGGATGAATGCATGGCGGAGATACATAGATATGCGGCGGAAGTGAAGAGCTGGGACGTGCCGGACTTCATCCGTGGAATCAGACCCGGAAGATATTTGAAAATCGACATACATTCAGGAATTGACGCCGTTCTCAGGGAGACCAAGACAATTTCACCCGGATACAGGTCTATCATGGAGATAGTAGATAAGATATCAGAATACAAGATGTTCAAAGACATGAAGAGCATGAAGTTCAGGATTCTCCGTTTCAACGGTATGAACATGAACCCCGACGTGATAAAGATATTGAGGAACATCATGCTGAAGCGGGTGTACGAGTCGGGAATTCCTGAGATAGAGACACTCAACAGGTCGTGCAGGAACATATACGCGTCCACCAATGACATGTACATATATGATCTCGACGACATATCAAAATATGAGCATCTCTGTGGAGACTATTCGGCCGGGGACGTTGATTTCAACATTTCCGTGTTCAGGTGCGCGTCCGCGGAAATTCTGGGCAACGCATACCATTTCGCCATAGATCCAACCGTCAAACTGGTGGACTGCAACCTGAGAGCGTATCCGAGACAGTTTGTGCCGCTGATGATACGGATAGCCAGGGATGAGACACCGGATAAAATGGATCTGGCAGTAGGATATGAGGATCAGATATTCTTTCATCTGAATGAAAATGACTATAAAATCCTGTAGAATTTGTTATTTTTTATATAAATGAAGATTTACAGATACAAGAGAGTCAAGAGTACAAAGCAGCTCGACGAGACCAAGCTCAACGAGTTCGGCAGGAGGGGATACGAGATGTGCGGACTGACGGATGACGAGTTCGGATACACATATTACTTCAAGATTGAAACAGAGTCAAATGGCTAAGCTCACTTACACATACGCATGCATGGGGGCCGGAAAGACCACCCAGATGCTCACGATGTTCGACCAGTACAAGAGAAGGAAGAAGAAGCCGGTCATAATAAAGCCTTGTCTGGACACCAGGGAAGGAACTTTCACGGGATGGGGAATCACCAAGTCCAGAATAACCAGAAACGATGAGCCCACATACTATTATCATGACCTGAAGACTGAACTGTCGAACCTTGATTTCGGGGTGCTGTTTGTGGACGAGTGCCAGTTTCTGTCAAGGGATGATGTGATGACTTTGTGCGACGTCTGTGACGACAGGAACATAGACGTATTCTGTTTCGGACTGAAGACGGACATCAACGGGAATCTTTTTGAAGGTTCAAGACATCTTCTCGCCATTGCCGACAGAATAGAGGAAATCAGGACACCATGTGAGATAGAGGGATGTGACTGTGATGCGGTGTGCCATATAAGGTATGTGGATGGAAATAGAATAACCGGCGGGGATTCCGTTGCGATAGAGTCCGGGAACATCACATACAAGTCGGTTTGCAGAAAGCACTGGAAGGAAATCTTATAAATTATCATAGTCATGAACAAGATATCAAAAATGATCTACTGCAAGTTTGATCTCGATGAATTGAGAACGATATCGTATGCATTGGAATTCCTGAAAAACAGTCAGGGGGGAATTGACTTCATCAGACCCTTGTATGATGAGAACGGCAATCTGACGGATGATGAGATCAGGAATGAGATCACCAGAATCAGGGGGATGATTTCAGGTTTCGAGAGACTGTCGTCAGACAAATAAGTAGAAAAAATCAGGAAATCAAAAATTTCCTGATTTTTTTTTTTTGATTTTGTTTGGAAGTTTGAAATAATTGTCATATCTTTGCATCAACAAATAAAACAAAGACATTTATGAAACTCAGTGAACTCAATTATGACAAGGTTTGTTCGATGTTGAACAAGAAAAAATTCTGTATGCACTATGATGCATCCGACTGTTTGAGAGACATATACACGGAAAAAGGATTTGAAGAAGTCAAGTCCCAAATCATGGACAGATACGGAAATGTGGAGATGTCCGTCAATCCGGGTGCATGCTGGTGGGACGAGGTGAAGATAGAGGACAAGAAATGGAATGAAGACATGGATGCTTTCAACAAGGAGAAACAGGCATGGTGCAACAAGTACGGATGTGATTAAAATAAATTTGATATGGAATTCAAACTACCCGAGACATTGACGGTCGGAGGAATAGACTACGATGTCAAGCAGAAGGACACAGGCAGGAACGGGGACTTCGGTTTCTGGGAATGCACAGGACACATAGAGATAGCGGACTCGATTGCCGGAGAAAAGGTGTCGGAGTCCAGAAAGAGACAGAGCTTCTGGCATGAGCTGACACACGCCGTACTTCACCAGATGGGAGAGTATGATCTGTGTGACGACGAGAGGTTTGTCAATACATTCTCATCGTTTCTTTCGGGGGCGGTGGACAGCATGAAATAAAAATAAAAAGATTATGGATAGGGTATTATTTGAAAAGGCGGTCAAACTTGACAGGGACATAAACATATTGAAGAAGATTCAGGAGGATATTGAAAAATCATCATTTTCTCATCTCAACTGGTGTGGGAACAGATATGAAGATAAACCCATATTGTCCGAATTCCAGATGGACTTCATAAAGGACATACTGGAAAAACATGACATGCTGATGAGAGAGGAGATACAGGGTGAAATCAACAGACTGGAGAACAAGATAAAGATGTTATGACACAGGAAGACAGAAGACTTTATACCGCACTCAGCCGGGGAGAAGTGAAAGTCGAAGGAGATCGATTCCGGACAAGATATGGTTTCAGAAGTATGACGAGAGATGAAATCGACAATACATTGAGACTACGAGAAATGACAGAAAACAGATATGAATAATATCAACTCTGGATCATGGAACAACAATGAAATGATGAACAAATAGAAATTAAAAAATATAATTATGTAGATATCAAGAAATGAAGACAGGACTTTATATGCTTATAATGAATGTCCCGAAAAACAGAAAAATGGATTTTTTGAGATCAATTACATCGTATTGAACAACAGTGAAAGAATAAAACCATGAAACAATTTAGTTTAGAAGAATACCTCAAGAACCCGTCGAGAAGGGTAGTGACCGAGGACGGGGATGAAGTCCGGATCATCTGCACCGACAGGAAATCCGATGGAGGTTTCTGTATCGTGGGTCTGCTGCCTCTCAACACATATGGAGAACAGCCGGTCAGGTGCTGGAAAGAGGACGGCAAATTCAGCAACAGCAACACGGACGACTGCAATCTCTGGTTCGACACCACAAAGTACACGGGATGGGTGAATGTATATGATGATGGACATGGACAGACGACATCTGATGAAGTAATCTTCTGTTCCAAAGAGTATGCGGAGGAATATGCGAGAAGTCATGACAAGTCCAAACACTACAGGACCACGGTGAAAATAGAATGGGAGGAATAATCATGGAAAACAAGGAATTCGCAAAAAGATTGTCGGACAAGATTGCGGAGCTGATCGTGTCCGAACTGGAAAAGGAAAATGTGAAAACGGACACCCGTCCGATCACGGAACGTGTGAAGACATTTGAAGACGCATGTGATGTTCTTGGACCGGAACATCCGCTTGTCATGTCATGGTTCAGGTTCGGATGTGATTCCGGACCAAAAGATGACAATCTGAATGCATATCTCAAGCTCCGCATCATCTGCGCCGCCCTGAATGAAGGCTGGGAACCGAAATTCACAAAAAATGAATGGCGTTACACTCCGTGGTTCAATCTGTTCACGGACAAGGAGATTGCGGACATGGACTGCGGCGAAGCGAGAAACATGCGGCTGATGCGTCTATCTGACAGATATCAAACAGAATATGCCGGATTCGGTTACAAACATCTGATCGGGGCACCGTCGAAGACGAATTCATATATCGGGGCCAGATTATGTCTGAAAAGTGATGAACTGGCCATCTATTGCGGAAAGCAGTTCATCGACATCTGGGCCGACTATCTCCTAATCAGAAAATGAAACCATGGAATACAGGAAAATATTTGAAATCATCCCGTGGTGCTGCCCATCGGGCCGCCCGGGGAATTGCATCGGATGCGAGTATTTCCACGGGACGGAAGTTGATCCTTATGACAAGGAATATGTGGAGGTGATCTGCGGTCTGGATGACACCGCCGATGAAATGGAGTGAAAACAGAAACGGAAATGGAAATGATACCGGGAATAAGGAGAACGAAGGGAATTGAAAGGGCATACGGAAGATATGTCGTATATGATGACATTTTCATGACTTTCATGGAAGCATTGAGATACTGGATGTGGCATATCTGGGCGGGACTTGGAATTGCATTTTATAAATTCAAAAGGAAATGAAAGAAACGGGAATAAGGAGAACATCGGGATGGGAGAGAGACTACGGGAGATATGTCGTTTTCGACAATGTGAATTTGACGGAGACATCGACCGGAAATCTTCTTTCTGCCCTGAAACTGTGGGTGAACAGACTGAAATCAAAAAATATTGAAAGATGTTGCAGGTGATTGCGGAAATCGTGGCATGGATCGCGACCGTGTTCAGGGGAGCGGGAATGCTGATGAAGAATGCGGATATGGTGAAATATCTGGTGAGCGCCGGAAATCTGGGATGGCTGGTCAACGGGGCGTTGATGGGAAATGTCCCGTTGATGGTCAGCAACGGATTCTGCCTGATGGTGATGATGTATGAAATAATAATGAAAAGGATAAGGAAATGAAGGAACAGACGGGATACAAATGCGACTTCTGCGGAAAGATGTCATCGAGCAGAAGCGCAATGATGAGACATGAACAGGCGTGCAGGAAGAATCCCGAAAATCTGTCGATGTGCACGAGATGCAGGTTCCTCAGGAGATATGAGGATTTCTCGTACGACTGGCATGGGAAACCGGTGAAGAAGACGGAGATGATCTGCACATCAACGGGGGACAGTCTTTATCACAACAGGGTGCTGAGATTCACCAACAAGGACATCACATATGAAATAGTGAAGCATTCCGACAGAAAGATGCCGAACATCAACGAGGGATGCAGATATTTCAAACAGTATAATCCGGATGAGAAATGAGCAAGACCATAAAACATCAGGACATATACAATGTCCTGCATGGAAGAAAAGTTTCTTACAGAAAGAGAATGAAAATATTTAAATGGTTTGACAGAGTGAACTTCTGGGATCCCGACTTCAAGATAAACTACAGAAAGAGAAAGGACTGGAGACATGGCGGAATGTCCCGAATAAAGGCAAGGAGATACAAATGATTACATCAAGAGAGAGCAGAATAGGAATATTGAATGAAAACATCAATATCTGCAATGACAAGAATTTGAAACCAGAATTCCGGGGTGGACTGGTGTTTGGACCTACACATGTATCATGTGCGGAAAGTTTCATCAGGGAGGATGGTGATGAGTATGACAGATCGAGGGTCATATTCGAGCAAACCGACACTATAACATCCGCACTGAAATACAGAAGAAAAACAGGTGTTGACTTTCTCGTGTTCGCATCGTCCAGACACTATGGCGGTGGAGTGTGGAACGGATCAAAGGCACAGGAGGAAGACATTTTTCTCTGTACCGATCTCTGTATGGACCATAATAATGCACAGGAGAAATTCTATCCATTGAACGGATGTATGGCAATGGACTGCCATATCATCAGAGACTCAAATTTTGAAGTTCTGGAATATCCTGCCGATGCAAGGGCTTTCTTCTGTCCGGCACCAAATCTCAACTTGACAAATTCTGGTTATGACTTATGGACAAGGATGTGTACATTTTCTGATACGACTTTTGACTATGTGAAGGGAGAATGTCTGGTGATAGGTGCATGGGGATGTGGAGTGTTCAAAAACAATCCTGAAGAAGTTGCAGATATGTTCAGGAAATCAATGTCCATGTTTCTGGAAGACTACAGGAATGTGGTGGTGTCCATACCTGATGAGAACATGTTAAACATATTCAAGAAAAAATTATCATGAAACACAGTTCAATAATAACAGACATAAAAATATGGCATGAATCATATGATGATTACTGTCCGTTCTATCTCCATACAAGAAAGGGTGAGAAATATATGACATGGGAATGGGAATTCCTTGAACTTTTCAGGATGGAGAAGAAGAAACATATTGCGGATCAGGACATGTTCGCATGCAAATGGTGGTCGGAAGGAAGATTATATACGAACAATGAGTTAAAATTTGAGAATAACAAATATGAATACAGGAATGGAAAATTCATCAATCTGGCACATATAAAATTCTTGACCGGAGATGGAGAAACACATGTCTTATGGTTTCACAATGACAAGGACTGTTCAAGGGCATATGAATGGATGAACGGAATGTCGAAATCATATGGTCTCAAGGACATCAATGTCATCAAAAAATCCCTGAAGGATGAATTTGGTGCAATAGAATCATAAAGTTTGTTATTTTTTATGTGATGGAACATATTTATTTTATTATAAACAACTTCACAGGATCAAGATACGGATGCTGGAGTTCGATAGAATCGGCAGAATGTTACAGAAACATGCTCGATGACTGGATGAACTGGGATATAGGAATGGAAGAAAATTATTTTTGAAAATGAACAAACTGACGCTTGAGAACACAAGGATAGAGGATCACAAGATTTATGACACCGACGGAAACTTTGTGGGTGAGATACTGTATGAGTATATTCGCGGTTCACGTTTATACAATATAAATCTTGAAGGATTCGATTCTGATGGCAATCCGCTTTCGGATGAAGATCATGGCGGAGTCTATATAATGACCGACAACAGGAAGCTTGGTCTGGGACTCGACTACCAGAACGAGATAAAGGATGAGAAGAACGACAACTGCCTGTGGGAACTGGGCAGGTTTATGGAACTTGTCCTGACTTCCAACCCGACGGTTCTTGAATCGTTGTTCGTTCCGGAAGACAGGGTGATATATGAGCATCCTGTGATGAAGGAACTGAGAAGTCACAGAAACGAGTTTGTCTCGAAGGCATGTTTCAAACCTTATTATATGTATTCCAAGAGTCAAATTTCCAAAGCCAGAGGACAAGACAAGAAGATTCACTGGGACATCGAGCAGATGAAGAGAAAGACCCCATTGGATTTCTGTTATACTTTCAAAGGTCAGGGATCCCAACCCATATCCGACTGGCTTGACGAGAACGGTCTTGACCAGAGAAACTGCGGACTGGTGAATGTCCTGAACATGCCCGACATGTACGGGGTGTATTATGACTGGGGACAGCACTTCAGGCTGGACGGAACTGTTGATATGATGGAATTCATGGACACCGACAGATATGAGAAGATGAGAAAATTTGTTTCCGGATTCTATTTCGACGGATATGCGGACGATTATGAACTTGAACTGTGGTATGAGAAGAATTCAACGCCGAAGGGAGGATATACAGGAATCATATCTCCCGATGAAGATTCAAATGCAATAAGATTCTGTTCAGTCCCGGACAAGAATGAAAGACCGGTCTGTTTCATGTCGTACAACGCCAACGGATATGCGACACATTGCAGGAAATACAAGGAATATCTCGACTGGAAGAACCACAGGAACAAGGTGAGATATGAGTCTAATCTTGAAGGTGAAAAGTCCGGAAATCCGGATCTCATGTATGACTCCAAGAACATGATGCACTGTTTCAGGATGATTTCGATGGCGAAGGAGATCGCGGAAGGAAAGGGAATAATACTCGACAGGACAGGAATCGACAAAGATTTCCTTATGGATGTGAGAATGAGAAGGTACGGTTATTCCGAACTGATGAAGAGACTTGAAGAGATGTCAAGGGAAATGGACGAGGCCATACAGAACTCGGTGATCAGGGAGAACATTGATCCCGAATTCGTGAATAATCTTCTTTTGAATGCAAGAAAACAATGGAGGGAAACAAATGATTTATAAGTTCAACGACGGATACGGTGCGGTACTCTGCTCGCGGTGCGGGAAGATAGTGTATTCAGGAACATCTATTCCTGAAGTCATAAGAAAACGGATAAGGAACAGTGAGGATGTGTCAAGTCTCCCTGATGTCTATTGTCCGGAATGTTCAAATGAGATTGATCATATTTTATAAATGATTTCTCCAGATTTCTTCAAGAAAATTTGGAGAAATCATTTTTATATGCTATCTTTGCATCAACAAATAAAAACAACATCATTATGGACTACAAATTTTATATAGCAGAAAGACATGAGAATTACCTTATGGTTTCATATGACCCGAACATGTCAGATATGACCAGAATGGATATGGAAGATGTGAACAGAAATTATGTCATCGATGGAGACATCATAGTCCCGAACAAGAAGATGAGAAAAAAGATGGAAAAAATCTCGGTCATCATGAACCGTGCGGTGACGATATTCATTTTCTGCAACATTATGAAAGACGGTGATGAAAGGAATGAGATGATGAAGGAACTTGACAAACAGGTGAAGAAGATCTCGGGAATAACAGGAAAGTCTGATATGTTCACTATGAATACAATAAAGGAATATGCACTGGAACTGGCAAGAAACAATAAATAATGATATACAATAACAGACAATCATGGGAATTATAATCATTACATCATTGTTCTTCATAGGGATAATGTTCTTCGACTTCTGGTATTGCAGGAAGATGGAGATAATGAAATACATAAGCATAGGCATAACCCTTGCCATATTGAAGACATCATTGCTGTTTCTTCTTCTTATGCCGAAACATGGAGTCATAGACCAGAAGGACTATCTGTCCGCATTGGGTGCGAAGACTTTCATAGAGACCGAGCAGATACTCACACAGGATGATCTGGACATGTTCAGGCTGTCCATAAGGGAGATAAATGCATATCACAGACAGAGAAAGGACATAAAGGACAGGCATGAACGATTCTGGGACGGACTGTTCTACAGTGAGAAGTCCCTTGAGAAGTATCCGGACATCTCCGTAAAAAGCATGAGGATACACAAGGACATAGACAGCATATGCGAGTAGTGTTCCTTGACATAGACGGAGTCCTCAACTACACTAAATGGTATATCGATGACAGGAATCCTGGAAATCTTTACGGACAGGAGGGTGACATAGACCCGCTGTGCATAGAAAGAGTGATGAAAATCTGCAATCTCGCGGATGCGAAGGTCGTCGTGTCGTCGGACTGGAGAATAGACTGGGAAGGGACAAGAAAGAGACTTTCAAGAATGGGTCTGGATGAAAACTATGTGATCGACAAGACTCCGGAATTCATCTGGAACAACCTGTCGGATCCCGAATATCTTGAAGAAGACTGGGACAGGACATACAAATATACCAGAGGTGCGGAGATAGACGAATGGCTGAAACACAATGAAATTGAAAATTATGTGATCCTCGATGACAGGACAGACTTCACAAAGGAACAACATGGACATTTCGTTCATATCGATCCTTATGAGGGACTGACGGACGAGGATACGATAAAATCAATAGAAATATTGACAGGAAACATAAACAATTAATTTATAACATATCATGAGAAAAATTTTGAAATTCGACGACTTCGTGAACGAGTCATTGAGCATGGACATGAAAACAAACATCTACAACATATTGTATCCAAATCAATAAAAACAATAAAATTTATCTAAAAAATAACAAAAAT
>ERZ808274.426-NODE-426-length-21926-cov-4.931599_pt1 | contig 21926 bp, 10 predicted proteins | sample MGYA00521277_ERZ808274 | MGnify/ENA primary metagenome ERZ808274 (study PRJEB31516, sample SAMN03275597) | gut metagenome | biome: mammalia-associated habitat; material: feces | host: Papio cynocephalus | place: Kenya | collected 2012-07-28 ... | reverse complement strand
TTAGGATACAAGATTCTCAATCTTGGCATAGGGGTTCGATTCCCCTATCGACTACATCGCAAATCTCGCTTTCAGCAACGGGATTTTTTTGTGGGCAAAACTTTCTGACGGTCGATTCATCTAACGGTTAGGATACAAGATTCTCAATCTTGGCATAGGGGTTCGATTCCCCTATCGACTACTGAGTGGTTAATAAGTTGAAGTAGAGGAGCTTTTCAGCGTGTCGTTCTGGCAGCTGAAAAGCTTTTTGTTTTTCAGACATTGGCTTTTTTCTCCGTCATAAATTTGTGTATTCCGCAAACTTACCGTAACTTTGCATCAAGAAATACAAAAACGTTAAGTTGTTAATAGTACAATGAACACATTATTCATAGGCTTTGTCGCTCTTCTTGTGTTGGCCGTCGTCGGTTGGGCAGTGGCCGAGCTGAAGGGTCGCACGGACGAGTATCAGAACAATGCCGAGGAGGCAGAGGAGCTTGCTGCGTTTGTCAAGGCTGATGGTTATCATGAGAAGACCATCTACGACAGCCAGAAGAAGAACTCCATCAAGGGGTATCAGGCCGTAGGATACGGCCGTTAGCCCAGCTGGGTGTCCGTGAAGGACAGAGAAAAACACGGCCCGATAGATGGCCGCGCAGCCTGAGGCTCAGCAGTGGCTGTGCTTCTTCCTGCGGCGAAAGCGTCGCCAGGCCGTAGGCGCACGGCAAGGAACGTGTGGCCAGAAGGCGATGAAGAGATGTTAAAAAACCGACTAAAATCCCGCATCCTTTATCGTTTTCAGATGAATTTCATTAACTTTGCACCCGCAAATCAGCATTCGAGTCGCTGGGTTTCAATTCCGAAACCGGCATATCATACATTGCAAATTTCCCTACACATATAACATATATGTTAAGTAAAGAAGAATTATTGACCAAAGATATTTCCGAATTGGAGAATATCGCCCACTCTCTTGGCATCGCCAGTCAGAGCGATGACAGCAAGGAGGGACTCATTTATGCCATCCTTGACCGTCAGGCCGATCGTGGCGCAGCCGAGCAGACCGTGCCGCAGCGCAGAAAACGCGTGCGGATACCCAAGAAAGACACTGACCGCGTCTATTCCGTCAACGGAAGGGAAGGGGAGAACTTTGATGTAAAGAAGTACAAGATCAAGGCTGAGACCCCCTCGCTTTTCAAGGAATTACCCGACGCACAGCCCACGGAGCAGGAACAAACGGCCGACGATGAGCCTATCCTGCTCAACGAGCAAAACTGGGAACACATGACTCCGGAGGAGATCATGGCCTCCATTCCCCGCCACAGGGGGCGCAAGTCGAAGGCCGAACAGGACGCCATAGCGCGTGCAGAGGCTTACATTGCCGCCCGTGGCGAGCGCGGCTCGGAGCCGGAAGCGGACGCGCCGGCGGCCCAACCGGCGGCCAGTGAGCCTGTGGCGGCGGAGCAGCCAGCGGTCAGCGATGTGCCAGACTTCGTTAAGGAGCAGGCACAGGCCAACCAGAACGCACCAGAGGCAGGCACAGACACCGAGCAGAGTCAGCCCGCACAGGGGCAGGAAAACATTTTGGCACAGTTTCAAGCCAAGGTCAACGACCGCAACGAAGCCCCACAACCGCAGATGACGATGACGGAGGACGGCGTCTGGACGGGAGATCCGGGCGACGGGACCGACTTCATCGTCGTCGAGGACCTGCCCATCGAGGACCAGGGCGCGATGCCCACCTACGACATGTTCGACCGACCGACGATACAGCAAGGGGCTGCGGGTGCGCCTTCATTCAAGGTGGCCTCGCCCATTACGGCACAGCCGATGGAGGAAAAGTATGATTTTTCCGATTTGATAAAAGGCAACGGCGTGCTCGAGGTCATGTCCGACGGCTACGGATTCCTCCGCTCCTCCGACTACAACTACCTCTCCTCGCCCGACGACATCTACGTCTCCGTGCAGCAGGTGAGGCACTACGGACTGAAGACGGGCGACGTGGTGGAGTGTCATGTGCGCCCGCCGCGCGACGGAGAGAAGTACTTTCCGCTCACGAGCATTGACAAGATCAATGGCCGCGTGCCCTCCGAGGTGCGCGACAGGGTGGCTTTCGAGCATCTTACGCCCCTCTTCCCCGACGAGAAATACCAACTCTGCGGCAACCCCGCGACCACGAATATGAGCACGCGCATCGTGGATCTCTTCGCCCCGATAGGCAAAGGGCAGCGCGCCCTGATTGTGGCGCAGCCCAAGACGGGTAAGACCATGCTCATGAAGGACGTGGCCAACGCCATTGCCGCCAACCATCCGGAGGCCTACCTGATGATGTTGCTCATCGATGAGCGGCCGGAGGAGGTGACGGACATGGCACGGACGGTCAACGCCGAGGTCATCGCATCGACCTTTGACGAGCCGGCGGAGCGCCATGTGAAGATTGCCGGACTCGTCCTGGAGAAGGCGAAGCGCATGGTGGAGTGCGGACACGATGTGGTGATCTTCCTCGACTCCATCACAAGGTTGGCGAGGGCGTACAACACCGTGGCCCCGGCGAGCGGCAAAGTGCTCACCGGTGGTGTCGATGCCAACGCCCTTCAGAAGCCGAAGCGCTTCTTTGGCGCGGCCCGCAACATCGAGGGCGGAGGCTCTCTGACCATCATCGCCACGGCATTGATTGACACGGGCTCGAAGATGGACGAGGTGATCTTTGAGGAGTTCAAGGGAACGGGCAACATGGAGCTGCAGCTCGATCGCGCGTTGAGCAACAAGCGCATCTTCCCGGCAGTCAACCTTGTGGCCTCAAGCACGCGCCGCGACGACCTGTTGCAGGACGAGATGACGCTCAACAGGATGCGCATCCTCCGCCAGTATATTGGCGACATGAACTCGTTGGAGGCCATGAACACCATTCGCGACCGCATGGCCAAGACGCGGGACAACGAGGAGTTTCTTCTGTCGATGAACGGAGAGTGATGCCAAGCCATGCCTCTGCTGGGGCATTGGCACAGAAAGAACAATTTGGTAATAGATAAATTTTAAGGTTTTAAAGAGATTAGAGCTATGAACATCAACGATTTCAATTTCGCAGGACACAAGGCTATTGTCCGCGTTGACTTCAATGTGCCATTGGATGAGAATGGTCATGTGACGGATGACACGCGTATTCGCGGTGCGTTGCCCACGCTGAAGAAGATTCTTTCCGATGGTGGAGCGTTGATTATGATGAGCCACATGGGTAAGCCGAAAGGCAAAGTGAATGCCAAACTGTCCTTAGGACAGATTGTGAAGAACGTCAGCGACGCGCTCGGCGTGCCGGTGAAGTTTGCCAAGGATGCCGGCAATGCCAGCGAGGAGGCTGCTGACTTGAAGGGCGGCGAGGCGCTGCTGCTGGAGAATCTCCGCTTCCATGCTGAGGAGGAGGGCAAGCCCGTGGGTGTCGAGAAGGGCACACCGGAGTATGACAAGGCCAAGGCCGAGATGGCTGACCGCCAGAAGGAGTTTGCCAAGAAGCTCGCCTCCTACGCCGATGTCTATGTGAACGACGCCTTTGGCACCGCCCACCGCAAGCATGCGTCAACCGCAGTCATCGCCGATTACTTCGACAAGGACCACAAGATGCTCGGCTTCCTGATGGAGAAGGAGCTGCACGCCATCAACAGCGTGCTGAAGAACGCGCAGCATCCCTTCACTGCCATCATCGGAGGCTCCAAGGTCAGCTCCAAATTGGGCGTGATCAAGAACCTGCTCGACAAGGTGGACAACCTCATTATCGGCGGGGGCATGGGCTATACGTTCATCAAGGCGCAGGGCGGCAAGATTGGCATGTCGCTGCATGAGGACGACTTGATGCCCGAAGCACTCAACGTCATCAAGGCCGCCAAGGAGAAAGGCGTCAACCTCTGCCTCTCCGTGGCGACGGTGTGTGCGCAGGAGTTCTCCAACGACGCACCCCGCAAGGTGTTCCCCATCACCCAGATTCCTGACGGATGGGAGGGCATGGACGCCTCTGAGGAAAGCCTTGCCAACTGGAAGAAGATCATCCTCGCCTCCAAGACCATCCTTTGGAACGGGCCTGTCGGCGTGTTTGAGCTGGAGAACTTTGCCCACGGTACGGGCGAGATAGCCAAGTATGTGGCCCAGGCTACGAAGGAGAACGGCGCATTCTCGCTCGTGGGTGGCGGCGACTCCGTGGCAGCCATCAACAAGTTTGGACTTGCCGACCAGGTGTCCTATGTCTCCACGGGTGGCGGTGCCATGCTGGAGGCCATCGAGGGCAAGGTGCTTCCCGGTGTGGCAGCTATTGAAAAGTAAGGTCACAGTACACATATAATACACAAAGGGCGGTTTCAATTGGAAACCGCCCTTTATCGTTTTAGGTCCAAATCGTCATTAGATTTCTCAGGAAAGAGGCGAATACTGCTTGTTTTCTTGTCTCTTTCGGCTCAATGTTCGATTGGGTTGGATATCCAAGGTGTTGCATGGCTTGCAACACCTTGGATGATGGTGTCATCGTGTAAGAAGTTTATTCCTCCTCGTTTTCACTTTCCTGCTGGTTCCATAGCACGGCTTCCCAGCTCCAGGCATCCACTATTTGGTTGTTTCTCTTTTTGCCTACCAACTGAGGGCCGTCGTCAACATTGCCCGTATCCATTGTCAAGTTGCTGTCAGCCAATAAGGATTGTGTACTGTTCAACGATACCACCTCGCAAGAAGGCTTTATATAATTACGTTTTTCCATGTCGATTTACTTTTTAATGACTTTCTTGTTGTTGATGATATAGATGCCTGCGGGCAGGTTGTCGAGGGCTTCGCCCTGCTGAACCTGGCTCTTCACCTTCATGCCCGTAGTGGTGAAGACATCGACAAGGTCTGTGTTGGTCGCGCCGATGCCGCCTATGCCGTTAGTGTCGTCGCCCGGGAAGCGAATGACACCCGATGGAGATGCACCCTCATTGATGTAGCAACGATATGGACTCAGCGTACGTTCTTTATGCACCCTGTAGAATGCCACTTTGCCATCCTGTTTCTGCATGATGTAGGAACCGATGGGGGCAGTGAGGTTATCGGCGTAAACACCCGTCATGAACCCGTTGGTATAGGTGTCTTCGTGGATGGCGGCATAGCCCTCCAGCGTGCTGGTGGCGGCTGTTCCCTTCACGATGTACGGCGTATTGGCCTTGATGCAGTTGGCCTCATCGAGCTTCAGGACGCCCGACTCGTTCACTCCCTTGCTCTCATAGATGGTCCAACCGGTGCCGGAAGGTTTCGCACAGTCGAACGGAACAATCAGCGTGCCCCATCCAGCGTCGGTCAACGTGTACTCGTAGCTGTCCTTCAGGCCGATGATCTTCGCACTATAACCACCGCGATTATTTAGACCCGTGTACCAAACGCACACATCATAGATCGTGTTGGAAGCGATGTTGTAGTCGGCTCCGTTGGGTACGGAGAGGCTGAAGGACGTACTATTGCCATAAAGTGAATAGTCTGTTACGTCATCAGCATAACCTATTGCATCCTGCATGGTGAGCAGGTCTCCAGGATAGTTGAGTACGTCAGCAATCGAAATATTCCGTGGAATCGGCAGCGTGTTATCGCCTGCAGTCACTGTTAGGTCATCGGCCTTGGTGTCGTCAATGTCCTCTGTGGTCAGAAGGCCGGCTATATTACAGTCAGTGTAGTTGACTTTGAGCTTCACCGTACCCGTGACGGTAGCGCCTTGGATGAACGGCAGTTGGGTATTCATCACATCGATCGCTTGGCTGCCCTCGCGGATGATGTAGTTATTGCCCTCGGCGTAAACTACTTGGGCGTTCTCAAACTTCACTGTCGCCTGATCGATATTGTTCTTGCAAGCGGCAAGTTGATCGAGGGTCATCGGTGCGGTGAGGTCAGTTTTCGTGAAGGTCTTCGTGGTCACATCGGACACGATACTCTCATAAACTGCAATGGCTTTCACCGTTGTCGTCTCAGACAGCGTCAATGGCGCGGTGTACTCAGTTGATTGAACTGTAGGATCAGAGCCGTCGAGGGTGTAATGAATCTTGGCAATAGCATCTGCAGTAATGGTTACAGTGGTCGTGGTGGCAAAGACTTTTGCACCTTCAATACTTGGTGCGGCCAGCTCAGTGATTACCTGCTTCCATTCAAGAATCTTCGTCACAGGGTGGCCAGATGTGAATCCAGTGAACCACAAAGTGGCATCATACTGTTTGCCATCGTAGATCACGAAGGCATTGGCATTGTCTAAGTAGATGGGTGAATCGGTGTTGAAATACCACAGACCGTCAGTATAATCAAAATGAAGGGTCTGGTTCTTCACCTTCACAACATCACCCGGGTGGTCCTTCACCTCAGAGCTGTCGCAGCTCAGTGCGTCTATGCTGGTGTCTGAACCCGCATTGACAGTCAGTGCGCCCGCATTGGTCTGGCCATCGATGTCGGAAGTAGTCAGAATGCCGTTCGTATAGGTCACGTTGACCTTCACTGTACCTGTGAGGAACGAGCCCTGCTGCAACGTGAGCGAGGTGTTCAACAGGTCAATGGCCTTGCCATTCTCACGGATTACGTAGTTTTCTCCTTCGGCATAGACCACCTTGGCGTTGGTCAATTTCAGCGTTACGTTGTCCTGACTTTTGGCATCCTGTGCCAGATCGGCAATGGTCTTGCCCTCTACCTGTGCGGCCTTCTTAGTGAAAGTAGCCTGTGCTACGTCACTGCTCAGGCTGCCCCTTACGGCGATGGCCTTGACAGTAGCTGTCTCGGTGAGCGTGAAAGGCTCGGTATACTTTGTGGAAGCTGCCGTCGGTGTGCTGCCGTCGGTGGTGTAATAAACCGTTGCGTCGCTCTCGGCGGTGATGGTTACGAGTGTGCTTTCGGTGAACTCAGCGTCGCCAGTGATGACTGGAGTGTTGGGTTTCACCTCACTTTGTCCACCCGGAATCTCCACAATCTGCAGCGTAGCCTTCACCATGCCGATACCTGGGGCGTTGTACCAGGCAATGAGGTCATACTTTTTGCTCAAATCTGTGAGCTTGTCGCTGAAGTCTGCAGCATTGGAAAGGTAGGCATTCAACGAAAAGCCTGTCTTGATAAAGTAGGTATTGTAGCCCATTCCAGAGTCATTGTTAGTGTCTTGATAAAGGTTCACCTGCTCCAACTTCACCAAATCACCCTTATATTTCGTCAGATTGCCCGGAGTGGTCGTCACAGGAATCATTGCGCCTGTGGCGTTTTTCTGTGTCAGATTGTTGGTGTTGGTCACACCGGAGATGTCCTTAGCCTGCATGATTCCACCATTGTAGGCGAAGCTCATCGTCACAGTGCCGTTGAGTGTAGCCCCCAACTGGAGGGAGAGCGAGCTGTTCAGCAGATCGAGTGCCAGTCCATCCTCGCGCACAATGTAGTTGCCGTCACTGGCATAAACCACTTGTGCATCGGTGAACTTGATGGCTACAGAGGCCACATCGGCTGCTCCTGCGGCCAGTTCGGCAATGGTCTTGCCCTCCACCTGTGCGGCCTTCTTGGTGAAAGTAGCCTCTGCCACATCACTAATCAGGCTACCCTTTACGGCGATGGCCTTGACAGTAGCTGTCTCGGTGAGCGTGAAAGGTGCGGTGTACTGTGTAGATTCTTGTGTCGGCGTGCTGCCGTCAGTAGTATAATAAACCGTTGCGTCGCTCTCGGCATTGATGGTTACTTGTGTGCTTTCGGTAAATTCAGTATCCCCATTGATGGTCGGAGCGTTGGGTTTCACCTCGCCTTGTCCGCCACCTTCGCCAATGTACTCAACAGTAATCTTGGTGATGTAAATAGACCCACGCTGAACAGGGGGCACGTTTATAGATGCTAAACCCTCGTCTGGTTTTGCAGTATATGTACTTATAAATCCCTTAGTAAGTTCTTGTAGATTTTGACTAATGTTGTTATCAATATTCCAACTCTGGAAGTATCCTCCATTAGACAAATATTCCAACTTGATTGATTTGAGGTTGCCTGCAGGAGCTGCTGTGGAAACTGTCAATTTTGAAGTTCTTGGAAACTCATAACACGTTGCGCCGTCGAAGTTAATTGCATTAAACTTTCCAGAGGTTAATGTGATGGTGATGCCATCTTTAGTTAAAGAAGTACCCCCCCAGTGTCTACTGTGGGGTCAAAAACTACTGTGCCTGCTGATGCTGCTCCCCAGACCAACGTCAACAAGGACAGCCATACGAATCGTAATGCTTTGCTCATAATGATTTTTTTGTGGGGCTCTTCCTCTGAATCACCTTTCCCTGAAGGGGGAGAGGCGGAGACCAGACAGCTTTACCCCGGTTAATAATTATTTATTGATATTCGCTAATTGCTTGGTGTAACCTCGTTAAAATATCCGTTGTTCTTATGTGGCAGGTGCTTCTTTGGTGATTTTTCACACCTTATAAGAGTTCCAAATGGATAATGCAAAATTAAGTAAAGTTCTTGAAAGTACAAAGTTTTTCCAGATTTTTTTGATATTTTCTCCTTGAAATCCGCTTTTTTACCCTTGAAAACGTGCTTACAACATATAAAATAAGCATTTTTTCGGGATTGCGCCACTCAAGAAACACACCCCGTTGCGCCTTATTCTACCACAAAGTGGGTGGTAAAGTCACCTTATCACACCGGTGAAAGATGCCTTTACCACCCATAGTAGCCCACGTCCTGCATGGAAAACCGATTCATGCAGGAGTGTGGTCAAGCTGTTTAGTAATGCCTGCCTTGGCTGTAACTATTCAACGACCAGCTTTTTGCCATTGACAAGGTACACCCCCGGGAGCAGTTGGTCGAGCGTCTGGAGTCCCTTTCCGACCAAACGGCCGTCCAGTAAGTAGACGTCGAACACCTGATTGCCAGCGCCCTTCATGCCCTTTATGAGCGTCACGATGAGCGGATCGGCATGTTGCGGCATCGACTCCCCGTCGGCATAGACTGCCGTCACGGCATAAGTGTGGGAGCCTTCCGCCACCTCGGCGTCGGTGAAGGACTCCTGCGAAGCCGTGGCGTTGCCCAGCAGCTCGCCGTCGCGGTAGATATTGTAGCCCGTGACCATGCCTGCGCCAGCCTGATAGGACACGTCGTCCACACGGAACAGCCAAGAATTGTCCTTGTCCGTAATCTGTCGGATGGCGAAACGGGTAGCTCCGGCGGGCAATTCTACGCTCACCAACTCCCATGTGCCACCGCTCACGGTGTGGGTTTCGCCAATCTTCTTGAACTCATCCTTCCCCGTTCCACCAGTGGAGTAGAGCACTTCAAACTGCTCCGCGTACTTGGTCGCACCGTCGTTCTGGTTGGAAACATAGAAGCTGATGGTCTGCTGCTCACCCGATAGCGTCGGGCTGATGAGCCAGTTGTCGAGGTCTACGAACTCCTTCGTCTGCGGATCGACGCTCATCAGGGCCGCCATGTACTGCTGTCCAGAGTGTGCCTTGAGGCTGGGATTGATGGTGACGAGATCCGGATCGAGGTATTCGGGGTTGAAGGTGATGAAGGCAAAGGGCTTGTTCTGGTTCTCATAATAGAGCGAAGTAGAGATACCACTGACCAGTCCCTTGTCGACATCGATCGTCTCCCAGTCGCCAATGCCCTTGATGATGAACGGCGAGTAGCTCTCGAAGTCCTCCGTCACGTTGGTGGCGAGCTGCTTCGGCTTGCCCCATTCTACGATGGCACCGCCCTGTCCGTCTTCGCGCGCCTTCACATTCTCGGGCGTCGGCTTGCTCGAGTCGTCGGTAGCCACGACCACTGTGGCCGTGTTGTCGGCCGTGTACTGGTCGGGTGCATACTCCACTGTGGCTGCAAGCTCGGCTTCCTTGGTGTTTGACATCACACTCGGGGTGTAGTCAAACTCGATGGTCTTGCTTTGCGACATGGCCAATTCGACGGTGTTCTCCTCCGTACCAATCACCTTGTCACCCTCTTTGAGCGTCACGACATAGTTGGTTGCCGTGTTTTCGCCCGTGTTGGTGACGATAATGCCAATCCTTGTCGGGCGTCCCTTCACGGCTTTGTCGGGCGCGTCGATGGCCACGGAAACGTCCTCGGCCTTCATGTTGCGTATGTTCACGTTGTCCACATAGACGCCATTGTACGATGTTCCGGTCTTGGCGCAGAAGCGGATGATGACATAGGGCAGCTCGCGATAGGCCGAAAGGTCAGCCACGACGGTCTTCCACCCTCCCGTTAGCGACTGGTCCTTGCCGTAGTCGATGCTCTTCAGCACCTCGGCTGTACCGTCAGGCCTTTGCAGTTCGGCGGTGAGCAGATGGTCAGTGCCCGACTCTGCATAATGACTGAACACCAACTTAGGCGACTCGGCGGCTTGGAGGTTGAGCTTCCCCGTGCCGATATAGGCCACGTCGCCTTCCTCATAGACGTTCTCGAGGCCCAAGCAGCCACCGTCTCCGTCGGCCGACTCAGAGGTAACGGCGCGGAATGAGGCCGCTCCCTGCTTCCGTGCCCACCACAATCCGGAGGTCATCTCGCCCTTGGGCACGCTCTCTACGAATGGCAGATCGTAGGGTTTGCCGACCACAAGGCCGTCGGTGTAGACCACACCGCTCTCCCCTGCGGAGTTCTTTGCGGTCACGGAGTATTGCACTACTTCCTGTTCGCCCTCGCCCGTGTTGCGGTCAATGTCGAACGAAGTGCCTTGAGTCTCTCCCTCCAGCTCCGAAGGCGCACCGCGCAACAGGGCGCGTACCGAGTAAGTGAGGCCATTGACATCTACGTATCCCCCGTGGTTGCCCACTTCGGAGGGTGCGCTCCACTCCACACGCACGGCCGTCGTGTTGTCCTTGGCCACCGCATTCTGCGGCTCGCCGGGCACGTCTATGCCCACGTAGGCCGATGTTCTGGAGAGCGAGCGACCCTCGCCTGTGCTGTTCCATGGCGTCACGGTGTAGGTGTTGGCACCCGTCTTGGCCTCGGTGTCCTTGTATTCCACGGCCTCTCCCGGCTTCGGAGTGAGTTCGGCCAGCACTTGGTCGTCGCGCTGTATGGTCACTTTGGTGAGCTCATCCAGTGCCTGCCCGTCGATGTTCTTGGATGATGCGACGAACTTGATGATTGCCGCCTGCTCCCCATTGGGCGCGGGCACGACCGTGAGGTTTTCCACAGAGTCGGGCACAGCGGCTGAAAGCCCTTCCTCTATCTTGATGTCGTCGACGAAAAGGTGGTAACTGTCCATTCCTCTCGTGAGGGCATGGAAGCCGATAAACACGTCTTGATCCTTGTCTACCTTTATGGTTTGGGTGACGGTCCACATCTTATCATCCGTGGAGTAGGTGGTGTCCTTGACGATTACGCCGTACATCGCCTCGGGTTGGGCGGCATCTCCGTACTTCACCTCGACCCGTTCGTTGCTGTACTTGTCCCATGTGCCCAGCTTGAAAGAGACGTCATAGTTTACTCCGGCCTTCAAATGGACGGGAGGAGTGAACAGCCAGTCGTCGCCATCTTCCTGATCCCAGGTGGTATATTGGTAATCCGCACACTTGAGATCTTTCATCTGATTCTCATACCATATCCAGGAAGTGCCATCGGCATTCACGTCATCGATGGTGAAGAAGTCGAGCGAGTTCTCGTTCTCAAAGGTCTCGGAATACGGAGGATTGAGGGCCGCGCCGTAAATGGCAGCGTTGGACAACGCCTCCTCTCCCCGAGAATCGCCGTTGATGGGCGTGATGCCGTAGTAATACTTAGTGAGACTCTGCTTGGGTAAGGTCTCACTGAAGGTGTTTGAGCCATCCGAAACGGTCGCTACGACCACATTGTCCGGATAACGGGTCACCTCATAGCCAATCGTTCCCATGTATCCGCCATACAGACCACCCTCTGAAGCCTTCCATGTGAGCGTGGTCTTGCCGGTGGGGTTGTCGAGTTGGAGAGCCAGCTCCGTCACCGGTTTCGGGACATCGAATCCTATATATAAAGGAGCGGTCTTGGCTTTGGGACTTTGTCCGACGGCATTGGACGTGGTGACGGTAAATACCACCTGCCCAGACTTCGATACAGATACGGGCGCATCGACCGTCTGGCCTGGTGTGGCCGTACCCGTGGTGAGGGTAGACGTGCCGTCGGTGATGGTATAGTCGAGCGTACCGTCGAGGCTGCCGTCCCCTCCGAAGGTGGTCGTCGGTGCGGTAAAGCTGACCGTCCCGCTGAGTGATCCACCCTCGAAGTTGGTGGAAAGGTTAGTCGCGGCTGCCGGTGCGCCATCTTCAGCCAGAGGCACTGGCAAGGTAAGCGCAGTGATCTGCTCGTTGCTGGCGAAGTCGGTGAGCTTTGCCGCCTTTCCCGTGGTGAGATCCACCGTGTAGAGAGCCCCCTTGCCTTGCGAATCGTAGGCCGCCCAATAGAAGATGCCCGTGGATTGGTCTATCTCTCCACTCTGCTCATAAGTGGCATCGCCCACTTTGAGTTGCAGTCCGGTGGCACCAACGAGGGTCTCCGTACCATCGGTAAGGCTGATTTTGTAGAGGTTTGCCTCGTCGTCCACACCATACATCACACCGTCTTTGGTCACACCGAGGGCCACATAGGCGTGCTGCGACTCGCTGATGGTGGTGCGCGTCATGGTGTTGTAGTCTATCTCACCAAACTCGAGGGCAGACATCGACGAGTTGTAGAACTGCCCGTAGACGCGCCCCGTGGCGTTGTCGGTGGCTGTTTCGAGTGCCCACAGCGCCTTGTCGGACAATTGTTCCCTGTCCACCTCTACCTTCCAAGGTTCTTCCTCGGTGTTGATGCGGTAGTGGAAAAAGTACCAGTCCGGGTAATCGGTGTCGATATATACGAAGTCGAGCATCCCGTTGTAGAGCCTGCTTCCTGCGTTGGCGTAGATGTAGGAAGCGACCCCCGTATCGTAATTAAAGAGCATCAGGGATGAAAAAGAGGGATTCTCTTTGGCGTTGAACTTATAAAATCCGAATTTATTGGTCGTCCAAGTGTCGCTCGCCCTAAGGCAACCCCATATTTCCCGCCCGTCTGCAGCAGCTTTGAGCACCGATGCTTTCTGCTGAGGCAAAAGGCTTGTGGCAGTGGGTAGGCCTGCGATTTCCACTATGCCGTGGCGGTTGGCAGAGGGAGCAGGCAGCCGTTTGCGGAGCGCAGGGTACTTTTTCTTGTCAGCTTTGGGCATAAGACCTTGCAGTCTCGGGTCTTTAGTCTTGTTTTCTTTTGCCAACTTGTGCCGTTTCCCACCGTCATCATTTAGTGGTTGGAGGACATTTCGCTCACTGGTGGCACCGGAGGTGGTGATGTTCTTCGTCTCGCCACCCCCGTTGTCCACGGCAGGGCCAAGTGCTACTGTGCCAGCGAAGGCCATTCCGCATGCCCATGGCAAAATAGACAGCCATGCGAATCTTAACGCTTTGCTCATAATGTTTTTTCGTTGTGGGGTTTCTCCTCCAACAATCCTTTCTCTGAAAAGGGAAGAAGCAGAAGCCGGTTGGCTGCACCCCGGTTAATAAATATATGTATAATACACTTTTTTGTTAGCGGTGACACTGGGATTGTAGACCTTTCCGTCTTCTCCTTGCGTCAAGTAGCCCCGCAGGAGTCTCCACTTGCCATGTGCATTGGACTGTGGAATATTCCGCTTGGCTTTGCAGATATTTCTCGTTTACGTTTTGTAGCGTCTAAAATATTAGGCTGCAAATTTAGGTAAATAAAATCAATAATACAAAACTTTTTGCTCATTTTTTCTTTATTTCACTTGAAAAACGTCACTGATGCCCAGGGAATGGACTGGGAGACGTGAGATATTGCCGCTTCTTATCAGCCGTATGGTGCAAGCCAAGCGATGTGAAAGCCACCCATTCATCGGAATATTGGCTGAACGTCCAGCCTTGAAGGATAGGGGAATTGGCCTCCCTTGGCGTTCCGGTTGTTCCCGTCAGTCGGTCGATTCCTTCCAGATACTCGTTGGGTATAGCGGAAAAATGGGGCGTGGATGCCGCCAATGTCTCGCATTTTCTTTGTACTTTTGCACTCAAATCGTGCCCTCCAGTGGGCGGATTCCTGAAAAATAATTTTCGGCTCAGTACAATGTGTCGGGCACGAACAACCGCATCCGGTGTGCGGAACAAGAGTTTACGCAACAGCATGACAACGCTTATCACAAGAATGAACAAGACAAAAACGATCAAAGAGTTCTGCATTATTGCCGTGTCAATGGTCCTTGGAAGTCTGGGGTGGTGTGCCTTCCTGCTTCCTCACCATATCACTATCGGCGGATTGGGGGGCATTGCGTCCGTATTGTTTTGGGGAACGGGTATCCCCATCCCCTATACCTATGCCGTGGTCAATGCCATATTGATGCTCGTCGCGCTGAAAATACTCGGTTGGAGGTTCTGCGTCCGCACCATCTTTGCCGTGACCATGTTCTCCTTCTGTGTGGGTTTCTTCCAGAAAGTGTTTGAGGGGCAGACCCCGTTTGCCAACCAAACCTTCCTTGCCTGTGTGGTGGGCGGTGTCATTATGGGCATGGCGATGGGTGTGGCCCTGCAGTATAATGCGTCGACAGGCGGCTCAGATGTCATCGCCGCCATCGTGAACAAGTACCGCGACATCTCCCTGGGCCGTGTGATTCTTGTGTGCGACCTCTGCGTCATCACCTCCAGCTACCTCGTATTGGGCTCCTGGGAGAAGGTCATCTACGGCTACATTACGCTCGTTGTCATGGCGTGGGCGGTCGATTACGTCATCAACGGCATGCGCTCCAGCGTGCAGTTCTTCATCATCTCCGACAAATGGGAAGAGATGGGGCACGCCATGAACGAGGAAGCCAACTGCGGTTGCACCGTCATTGAGGCGCGCGGCCTCTACTCCGGGGCCAAGAAAGGGATGCTCTTCATCATCGTACACGGGCGGAAGAGCCGTGAGGTGATGCAGGTCATCAACCGCATCGACCCACATGCCTTTGTCTCCCAGTCGGCGGTCAGTGGCGTCTACGGACTCGGTTTCCAGAAAATCAAGCGGTAGCCTGCCTATTTTTGATCTCCTTTGCATCAAGCAAAACCTTTGCGCCCCTGCATCCTGAATATTTGTTGTCAGCATGCAGGGGCGCAATCTTTGTCCTCAATCGGGCGTTTGACTGAGACCTAATGACCGCTTGGGGTTTATAGAGTACTTCAGTAGCTGCGGAAAGACTATGGCTTAGAAGTGAAAAGTCATGTCGATACCGAGCTGGAAGGGGTTGCCCAGTTGGGCAAAGGTGAGCGTCTTTCCCGTGGCCGCGCTCTGTACGGCAAAGGTATTGTACTTCGTGTCGGTGAGGTTGCGCACCCAGAGGTTGAGCTTCAGCGGGCCGAAGTTGCCCTCGGCGTGCACCCCGAGCGTGGCGTAGAAATTCTGACTGATCGTGTTGGCCTCGTCCCAGTAGGTCTGTCCCTGTGCGGAGAGGTTCAGACCGATGGTCACGTCGCGCAGATGGAAGCGGTTGGTGGGGTCGAGCAGGGCAGCAGGGTCTACGTCAATCTTGTAGTCTGCAGTCGCGGCGAGGGTGTGTTGCGGCACGAAGGGCACGTGGTTGTTCTCGTAGCTCACGGCAACATCGCCTCCCTTGGTACTTACGGAGTCGGTATAGTCGTCGAAGCGCGCCGAGGTGAATCCATAGGACAGCGACCAGTTGAGCCGCTCGTTGGCGGAGATGCCGCGCAAGCGAAGCTCCATGCCGGTGGAGTGGCTCTTGGCCGCATTGGTCATCATGCGCCCAAATCCATAGTTGCGGGCCATGACGGAGACCTGCTGGTTGCGTATCTGCATGTAGAATGTGGCGAGGTCGAGCTGCAGCCTTGAGCCGATGAGGTTGAGGTGGGTGCCCAACTCATAGTTCCATGAAGTCTCGGGCTTATAGGAGATGGCTTCGGCGATGCGGTCGTAGGAGGCCGCGTCGTGGTCGATGGTGATGTCGCCCGTCTGCCGGAAGTTGCGCGATGCGGTCTGTAACTCATATTGCAGGATGTCGGAGAACATCTGTATGTTGTATCCCCCCGCACGGTACCCCTTGGCAAAGAGGGCATAGACGTTGCCCGTTCTCCCGAGGTCGTAGGTCAGTCCCACCTTGGGCAGCAGCTCTTCGAAGTGGTCGCGCTGGTGGTGGGCAAGGGCAGAGCGTACCGTTGAGGCCGCCTGCTGTCCCATTACGCTGGCTGCCATGCTCATCGAGGCACTGGTCTCGTAGTCGATGGCCACGTTGCTGTAGTCGTAGCGGAGTCCGAGGGTGGCTGTCAGGCGCGGGGTCAGCTCAATGTTGCTTTCATGATAGAGGCCGAGATTGTAGGTCGGGGTGTGGAAAATGCCCGGCACGCTGCCCATCTTGAGCCCGACATTCACGCCGCCTGCACCCTCAATCGCTGCTTTGGCCATGGTGCTGGCGAGCTTTCCAGCCGCCTCTTCCGTCGTGCCCTGCTGAATCAGTCCGTTGTACATCTTCTCCCGCATGGCGTTGTAGATGGAGGAATAGACCGTTTGGGTGACCTGCTCAGAGAGCATCTTGTCCATTGCGTCGCCAAAGAACACGGGTGCGTCGGTGCGCAGCCACTGATAAGTGCCAAATGCGCCGAAGGCCCAATGCCATGCGCCCTTGTTGCGGCTCTTGATGGACAGCTCCTGCGTGAGGGCGTTTTGTAGTTGCGTCTGCGTCAAGTACATATAGTCCTGCGGCCGGTAGTCGATGTCCATCAGCATGCGGTCGTTGAGGAGCTGATAGGTGGTCGTGCTGTTCAGGTCGAAGCCCCTTCCCTTGTAGGAGGCGGTCAGTCCGGTGTTGAGGAAGTTGCGCTGGTAGTAGCCCTGCCGGTTGGTATTGGGGTCTTGTGTGCCTTTTTTGAGTCCGTAGTAGGGCGAGGTGATGGGTGCGGAGCCAATCATGTCGGCCGTCACCAGTTCTCCATAGGGAAATCCATTCTGGTTCACATGCTGATAGTCGGCGATGAAATCCACCGTCCATCGGGTGTCAGGGCGCCACGACAGGCGTGCCTTGCCGCCAAATTCGTTCAGGTTGTCGGCACGGGTGCCATTGTATTGGTTGGTGAAAAAGCCGTTGGTGCCGTTGTAGAATCCCGACAGCGAGTAGGCGACGTGGTCGTTCAGGCGCGCATAGTGGCTCACTTCGGCCTTCCGCCCAAACTTCGTGGCAAGCGACACGCGCAGGTCGGTGCCCTGATAGTAGAAAGGATTGCGGGTGAAGAGTCGGATGAGGCCGCCCTCTGTGTTCATTCCGTAGAGAGTACCTTGCGGGCCATGGAGCACGTCGGCGCGTTCCACGTCGTAGAGATGGAAGTTGAGTGCGCTCTTGCTGAGTATCGGCAGCCCGTCGACATAGACGCCCACGGCGGGCGAATTGACGCGAGAGCCGATGCCGCGGATGTACATGGCCGAGGTGATGCGGCTTCCATACTCGGGCATGGAGAAGGAAGGGACGTAGTCGGAGAGCTGTCCGAGGTGCTGAACGTTGATGTTGGTGAGCTGAGCTGACGAGAACTGTGTGCTGCTCAAAGGCTGGCGGCGCAGTCGGTAGGCCTCTTTGGGCTGGTCTATGACGACGATCTCGTCAATGTCATAGACTTTTGCCGTGTCAATCAGGGTGATGCGACCGTCATCGCTGTTCTCTGGAGCCGCACTGAGGGGCAAGCCCAGTGCCAGCAGTGCGAGAGAACTGTAAAGCGTCTTTTGCATATTGCTTGATGAGTATGTATTATAATTTTCTGCCGAGATAGTGCCAACGAGGGCAATGAGCGCTTGCTCTCAGATTGCCGAGTGCAGCTTATCTTTTGCAAAGATAATGCCAACGAGTGCAATGAGCGCTTGCTCTCAAATTGCCGAGTGCAGCTTATCTTATGCAAAGGTAGGCAAAAATTGGGGCATACGGGTGGATGGGCGTTCAAAATCATTACCAATAATGATGTGGATGGGGTGGGGCGACTTTCTGTGCTGAGGACAAACAGCTTGGGCGACTATGCGTCAAAAGTCGTGAAAAAGCGCACAAGATGAAACATTCTTGGAAAAAAATGCTTGAAAGTTTGGCGGCATGAAAAGAAAATAGTACCTTTGCACCCGCAAATACGAAAGGTGCACAGCGGTGCAACATTTGGTGTGTTAGTTCAGTTGGTTAGAATGCCTGCCTGTCACGCAGGAGGTCACGAGTTCGAATCTCGTACACACCGCTTTCACATTGCTACCAATGGTGCGTTAGTTCAGTTGGTTAGAATGCCTGCCTGTCACGCAGGAGGTCACGAGTTCGAATCTCGTACGCACCGCAAGAAGCATCCTCGCAAGGGGATGCTTCTTTTTTTTACCCCTAACTGGGCTGAGAAAATGTCTGTCGCTGCTTGTATCCAATGCTTTTAACCCCAATCGGTCATTTAACCCACAATCGTTCATCAGACCGAAGTCGACAAAAGAACAAAGAAATTTTCTTCTTTCCGTCCCTTGTCACTGTTTTCTTTCGGCATCTTGCTGCCGTAAGTGTTTCGCCATAGCCCGCAATGCCTACTACCATTACGCTGCATCCCTGAGCGAAACCAACAGCAGACAGCGACAAAATCAAATGATCGATTGGGCTTAAAAAACTGTCCTGAAATGTCGTTTAGCCTATATTGCGAAAATTTTTAAATTAAAAACCTGAGAAAAATAAATTAAAAAGCTTCAATTTTTAATTTAAAAATTCTTTCTGTCCAGTAAGGATTCATTTGGTTATGAACGGCTAATACCCCACGAAACGTGCTATAATTGCAGCATTTGCGACTGCTTTTCCTTGACCGTCCTATTTTCCTTGGTCTTCCGAAAGCTGGGGTTTGCGTGTACTTCACGATTACCGTATCGTTCGTAATCATGGTTGAACCATCTTATTTGCTGCTTTAGACGCATGAAAAAGCATCGAAGGGCATTCTTTGCCTTGTCTTTTCAGTTTTGTCCTATGGGAATAAAAACATCATCAATACGATTTATGGCAACAATAAAATTGAAATTTCGACCATCCTCAGTGGCAGCGACAGTGGGGACTTTGTACTATCAAATGATTCAGAACCGGAAGGTGAAATGGATCAGCACGGGGCATCATCTCTATCCTGGTGAATGGGATGCGAAGCGTGCCGACGTGGTCATTCCCACCAAGGAAGGGGAAAGAAGAGCGCAGCTGCTGTTGCTCCGGTCAGTCATAGCATGGGAGCTGCAGCAGCGAAAGGACGTCATTAGAGCGTTGGAGGCAACTAACCCAACGGTAACTATCGACACATTGTGTGACGCAGTCATGCAAATCGCTCCATGCCGGACGGTGTTCTCCTTCCTGCAAGAGCAGGTGACAAGGCAAGAACAGATGCAGCGGCAAGGCACAGCCAGGACCTACGCCAATGCCTACCGCAGTTTTAAGAAGTTTCGTGAAGGCATGGACTTGACTTTCGGCGAGCTGTCCTCGGACATGATGGAGCGCTACGAGGCATGGCTCCTCCACCGGCGGTTGAGGCAAAACAGCATCAGTTGCTACCTGCGCACCCTCTCTACCTTATTATATAAGGCCGCGGATGATGGTCTGATAAGCGATCGAAGGCTTTTCGACCATGTGCGACTGTCATACGTCAAGACCGCCAAACGGGCCATTACCGTGAAGGAACTCAAGGCAATAGCTAATCTGCGACTGCCCAAGAACTCCACCATCGCCTTTGCGCGCGACATCTTTATGTTCAGCTTCTATATGCGGGGCATGCCGTTTGTGGACATTGCCTTCTTGAGAAAGGGGGACTTGAAGAATGGGACATTGACCTATTGTCGCAGGAAGACCAACCAATGTCTGAGCGTGGCATGGGAGAGTGCACAGCAGAAGATAGTGGACCGCTATGCGCATCTGACGGTAGGGAGGCCTTATCTCCTGCCTATCATCCAACGGACGGACGGCACGGAATACCATCAGTATCAGTGTATGCTGGAGAATGTCAACAGGGCATTGCGGAAAATCGGCGAAATGGTTGGACTGAGCATTCCCCTCACCACCTACGTTGCGCGCCACACCTGGGCAAGCGTGGCCCGCGACATGGATATCAATATCGCCATTATCAGCGAGGGCATGGGACATCGCTCCTTGAAAACCACGCAGGTGTATCTCAGCATGATTGACACTTCAAAGGTCAATGAGGCCAACAAAAAGATAATACGCCAAATCAGCCATGGTTGACGCAGGCGAAAAACTGGAGCTTGCGAGTGAAGGGAATCGCCCGTATTGAGCTTATCGAATGAGCGTGTTTTGTATATCAAATACGGATTTCACTTGCAAAGGTAATGTTTCTTCCGCATTTATGGGCATATCTAACCGAAAAAGTTTGGCACATTCCTCAAAAATACCGAAATGTTTACCAAACTTTTTCTATCCTACAACAAAAGTATCTGATACTCAGAAGAATTTCTTTGCGATAGGGTTTTGATATACAAACACGGCGAACAGACAGGGACACAAAGCCACTAAAAGGCGCAGATGTTGTCTAATCAAAACCACTGGTTGGTTAAACATTTGAGCTTTTGACTGGACTCACAGACACTTAAAGAGTGTGGACTCATGGATAATGTCACAGCAAGACCGGCACAATCCTCCAAGGTGATGATGGCCAACGCAAAAGACATAAAGTAGAAGAGAAGCTATGAAGCTGGATTGCACGGGTTCTTCTTCTGCAGCCGACGAAACACTTGGTGAACAGACAACTGAAAGCCAAGAATTTCCAGAGGGCAAACACGTTGCTGAATCAGATAACAAAGCTGGTACAGAGACAGAGGTGTATCGCCAAGGAAGCGAGACGGATGCCGTAAAAGGCACTGATAGTCAGTTGGTTGTCAGCGCAGCCTCCACCTCGGGAAAAGGTGTAGATCCAAAAAAAGCGGCTAAGCAGGATGCCTGCTGTGGGGTGGTGAGCTGGCATTATCTTTTCGTTCACCATACCAAGGCGGCGGCTTTTGAGGAGCAGCTTCAGAAAGATGGCCTCACCTACTTTGTCCATAAGACCCTCAGGTACGTGCCACGCCACAGAAACAGGGGCGGCGTGCGCAAGGTAGAAAGACCTACCGTCAGTGGATTGATTTTCATACAGGGCAATTCGCAAGAGATACAACAGTATTTGGATGAAAAAATGCCGCCATATAGGTTGTGCAAGAACTGCAGTACAGGCAAGGTGGCCACTATCCCTTGCAGCCAGATGGAGCCGTTTATGCGCGTGGCAGAGATCGAGCCCGAACGCCTGCGCTTCCTTCTTCGCCCCTTTGTCTATTATGCCAAAAACCGCACCCTGCTCCGTATCGTCTCTGGTGACTATGCGGGACTCGAGGGTTATGTCATCCGAATAGCCCGCGACCGTAAGCTCGTCATGGACGTGGGAGGCATGGCGGTGGCCATATCCGGCATCCATGCCGAACGATTTGAAGAGGTACACAAAAACGAAGCCAACAAGACGGAGCGTGCTACCTTCTATAAGCGTAGCCTGCAAGAGCGCAACGCATTCATCGACCGCTATTTCCATCCGGTGAAGTCGGTACAGGAAGTGGCGGCACAGGCAGAGAACATCAACATCCTACTGACCCAAACTCTTGTGGATGTTTCAAAGAAGAAGTTGGAATTGAAAGATGCTTGCGACACCTTCTGCTTCATGGTGGAAGAGATAGGCTACTACTATGCGCCGTTCCTGGACCGCTTCAAAGAGCAGCTGAACCCAATCTTTGAGGCAGGACAAAAGGTGATGTCGGAGCTGGAGAAGGCGATAGGGCAGTTGAAGGGAAACAAGGAAGTTGGCCTGCGGTATGAGACCGAATATGACGCGTTGCAAAACCACTACGGCTATCTGTTCGATTAGCGCTACACATTGATAAAAAACCAACAACAGAACAAAAGATATGCGTGATTTTAAAGACATTAAGGTCGCCGTGGCCGGTACCGGCTACGTGGG
>ERZ808274.425-NODE-425-length-21990-cov-3.831548_pt1 | contig 21990 bp, 19 predicted proteins | sample MGYA00521277_ERZ808274 | MGnify/ENA primary metagenome ERZ808274 (study PRJEB31516, sample SAMN03275597) | gut metagenome | biome: mammalia-associated habitat; material: feces | host: Papio cynocephalus | place: Kenya | collected 2012-07-28 ... | reverse complement strand
ATATTGGTGAAACATATTTTCCCTTAATTGGTAAAAAATATATTTACTTCTTCACCTTTTTGAAATTATATTTTTTAGAAAATGATTTATATGGATTTGACCAGTTAACGTTTATCAATTTGAAAAGTTATATCCAAGACAACAATCTTTTATTTTGCAATGATTATTCTAAAGATAACGTTGCAACTATTTTAAATATTTCAACCGAGAATTCACATTCATCTAAACGTGATTGTGAAATTGAAAGAGAAATCATTGGAAAAGTATTAAAACTGCATAGTGAAAAACCTGATAACAGTGTATTTAATGATTTAATTATGAATAATTTAAACAAGGATAAAGCGGCCAAATATTATGAACGCCTCGTTAAATTTTGCCGTGATAAAAACGGTTTAGTAACTGACGATTATGATTCGAATCCAAAAAAAAGAGGGAAAGAATGGATTCAAATTCACCATATTGATGAGACAACTCTCGATAATATAGGAGTTAGAACTGATAATGCTCTTTCTGTTTTTCCGCGCGATATCGAAACGCTTTGTTTTTTAAAAAAATTCAACAAAAAAGAAAGGCTTGTATACGCTACAACGGTAGAACATTTTTTATTACATTATTTGATTGAATTTATTAGACCGTCGTATGGCTTCGGTCCACATTGGTTATTCGGCTATATACTACGAGCAAAATTCAATGTCATAAAATATAATTACGAAAAAAAACATTTTTAAAAATTTTGATTTGTTTTTTGAAAATATATCTTTTGAAGAAATATGTTTTTTATACAAAAAAATAATCAAACTTCATAATTTGGATAAGCAAAGCATTATTTCATATTTTAAGATTGATAATATAACCAATGAAATTGATGAATTTGTAAATTCCTTATTTGCTGATTGAATTGTATTAGTGCAATAATAAACTAAATAACATACTTATTGTCCTGAAAATCGTACATCGTCTTAGTTATCATTTTTCTAGGAGGTAAAAATATGTCTAGAGTAAATAAGGCGGAATTAAAACTTTATAAGAATAAATGTATCGGTTTTGAAATTGTCGACTTTGGTGAAGACATTAAAGTTAAATTAGTTAACTTTGGTGAAGACATGAAATTAAAAAAAGTTAATTACGGTTATTCAGTAAAAGACTTTAAAGTAAAGATTGTCGATTTTGGCGAAGATATTCGTATAAAGCTTGACAATTCATTTGGCGATGCTGAAGTGTTGTTAAAATAATCTCTTATAAAATAGAATCATTCGTGGTTCTATTTTTTTATAAGGAAATTAAATAAATAGAAAAAATTATAATTTTATATATAATTTATATAAGCATTGGAGATTTATTTCATATATGAGTTTTAGTGTTCGAGCGGTGGATGTAACTACTATTAAATCTTGTGACGCTATTATAAATTCGCTTGGTATTTTAGAAAATGTTACACGATATGGAAGACTTTGCAAAAACATCGTTGCTGGTGCAAATTCAATTAAACTTAAGAAAGAAATAGAATCTTTTAAAAATAACGCATATCCAGGAAACATATTTTTAACAAGTGGATATGAATTACCTGCAAAACATATCATTCATATAGTTACTCCGTTATTTGAGATGGATAAAGATCTGAAAGTTTTGGAAGAATCATATAAAAAAGCATTGGTTGTTGCATATAAAAAAGGATACAAAAAAATAGGAATACCTTTAATCGGAACAGGTATTAATGGTTACCCACGTGCATACGTCATTAAACTACTTATATCTATTGTTAAAGACTTTGTTAACTATGTTCCGAAGATGAAAATAATTGTTGCGATTCCAATTGAATCAGCTAAAGATTTTAGTAACACTTTTGATGAAAACGAAATAAAAAAATCAATTAATAAATTTTTTGATGAAAATAAAGGTCTTGAAAAACGCGAATTTCATTTTACATTTAATGAATTTTCAAATTTAGCTAAAGAAAATAATAATTTAACGTCTTGCAATGAAAATGTGGAAAAAAGAAGCGAAGATTTTTACGAATCCTTGTACAGTAGCCAGAAGCGAATAGAGAAATTAAGATTTAAAAAATTCCTAAAATCCTATGAAAATTTAAACATTGATAAAAACGAGCTCCTTAATTGGGGAAAAAGGCCAACAATTATCGATATGCAAAATATTGGAAAATACACAATTACTAATTATATAAATGCTTATATTGAACAACGTTACTATTCCTCAAGCGAAATACAACTTGTAAAACAACATGTTTACGATTATGTGGGCGGTATTGAAAATCAAACTTCTGTAAAAAAGAAACACGATAAAGAAGAATCTAGATCAAATATTACTACACCAACTTTAATGCGATATATTTTAGCTCTACACATGGATTTAGATGAAGCGATTCAATTGCTGAGTTTCTGCGGTAGGGCATTTTCTCCTGCAAGTGAAAGAGATTTTAAATATAAAGAACTCATAAAAAGAAAAGTTTATGACAAATTTGTTGTGCATGAATATTGCATAAATCAGAACATTGATCAAATTTTTAATTACGATTTTTAATTTTTTCTTATTTTTCCAATAAAATACAAAATTCGTTTGTTAAATGTGTGTAAGGAAGGAAAATAAATATGAAAAAAAGATATATACCAATGATTCTTCTAGCAACATTAACGCTTGCTGGCTGTAATAACAATCAAGATGATAACGCATCAAAAAATGAAAACGCTGTTATCAACAAATTAAATGATTCAGGAACATCTTATGCTTATGCAGGTGTTTCATCATTAGATATTCTTAATGATGTTTCAGATGATACGACAACAGGAGAAACAACTGGAGGCACATCAACTGGTGATGTAACAGGCGATGATGGAAACGCTACTCTTCCTGAAGAAGGAACCACTATTGATGAAGGATACGGAGTCGATGATATCGATATCGATACCGCTAATAAATATTTATCAATGTATGATAAATTGACAAGTGGTGATAGCTTCTCAATCAGCAATGAAGAAAGCGATGACGAAAATTATGTTTATAAAGTTGTCGCTAAATCAAAAGACGATAACGGAGTTGAAAAAGTTTACACATTATATTTTAACGAAGTAGTTATTGGATCAGTCGACCACGATGACGTCGAAGATATTGTTGATGATGTCGAAGACGACATTGAAGATGCCACAGAAGAAAAAGATCACGATGATGTCAAAGATAACTTAGAAGACATTATAGAAGATATGGAAGATGTCGATGATGACGATTTCGATGTTAGTATTGACGTTAATGAGGCAAAGAAACATAAACATCATGACCATCATCATGAATTTGAATCCACAATGCTTGAAGGTGTTATAAAATACGATGAAAATACATTCAACGTCAAAGGAAGAAGAATTGTAAGTGAATATGTTACTGATACAAGATTTGTCACAACAATTGATGAAAATAAATATATCAGCTTTTCACAAACCACAAATAAAGATTTCACCTCATATCAATATAATGTTGTTGAAAGACAAGAAGATGATTATTTCTTCGGTGGACACCATCATTTCCATGATAGAATTACAAGCCAATATAAATTTATTAGCTACGCTAAAGATGATTTCAATGGTGTTTATTTCCAAAAATTCGCTGATAACAAATTAACAATTTATAATTTCTCATCATTTGTAGTTGATGGACAAGAATATTTTGAAATCGTATTCTTTAATGATTTCAAAGAATATGGTTATGTTTATGCAAAAGTCAATTATGATGAAGAAGGAAACAAAACATATGAATATCTCTTTTCAAAATCAATGATTGATGAACATGACGATTTCTGGCGTGACGATGATAATGATGATGAATTTGAAAAAGAAGAAGACTTTAGAGAACACCACGGACATCACCACGGACGCGATGATCATCACGATGATAGAGGAAACGAAAATTTCGATGATAGAGATGGCGGACATCAACATCGTTAATTAAAATACAATTACAACCACCAAGGACCTAAAAAACAGGTCCTTTTCTTTTTATACTAATTTTGCACTTGAAAAGTGAATCGGTTATAAAAGTTCTAGAGATTTATAATCAAATAAACAGACGAGGTAAAAATATGAATGTAACAAAATTAGTATGTGATAGCTTTATAAATTATATTAAGAAAAACAATATATGTGGTGAAGATATTGTTATAGATTTAATGAATAAAGTTAAAGATAAAGTAATTACGCCTAGAGAATTTGCTTTTATTATCGATAAACTTGGCTTGAATAAAAAGAAATTCACCGTTGAAGCGATGTCAAAATGCATGCAACAAACTGAAGTAATACTAAAACCAAAATATGAAAACATAACAAAAATGAATTATCGTGAACTAGAGTCTTATAGCAGTTATTTAAAAAGTAATGAAATCGATGAAACAACTATATTTGATAGATTGTTTGAAGACTTCCAAAAAGGAAAAATGTATGCTCGTGACCTTCAATATATTTTAGAAGGATTTGGATATGAAATAGACGAAGAATTCATAAATGATGCGATAAAACATGGTGTTTATTGTGAAGATATTTCTAAGTTAACAGTATTGGAAAAATAATTATTACTAAGTACAGAAACTAATATTAACATTAAATATTTCATCAAAATCGTATTTTGTTCTTATTTGCGAACATTTGTAATAAAAAACGCAAAATTAAATTTAATTATTTGAAAATAAAAAAAGAGGTGAAAAAATGCAAAAACTAAGTCCAGAAGCTAAAAAAAGACAATTAGAATACATTACTGATTACAATCGTAAAACTTATAAAACATTTACAGTTAAATATAGAAAGGTTGAAGATGCTGAAATTATTGCCTTTCTACGCGAAAGAAGTAAAGAACACGGAGGTTTTAATAAATATTTCCAAAAGTTTGTCAAAGAAGATATGAAAAAATATTTAGAGAATATAAAATAATAATGGAGATAAAAATATGCTAAAAATTAAATGCCCACAATGTGGATATGAAATCGATGTATCACAAGATACATACAACGCTTTGTTAAAAGATTTAAAACAAAATGAAATAGAAAAAGAAGTAAAAGAACGTCTTAATTTAATTCAAGAGAAAAATAATGCTGAAAACACTTCAAAATTAAAAGAACTTGAAAATAAAAAAATTGCTGAGATTGAAGCTTTAAAACGTGAAATTTCTTCTCTTAAGGCCGAAAAAGAAAACACAGAAAAATCAATTGAAGCAAAAATTGAGTTAAGTCTTTCTAAAGCAAAAGCGGAAGAAGAAAAGACTACCGCTAAATACAAAGAAGAAATAGTGCGCTTAAATAATGAAATCAATATTTCTAAATTACAATCTGAAGCTAATATTAAAGAAGCAATTAGCGAGAAAGAAAAAGAAGTAGAACAACTCAAAAATAGATTAATCGTTCAAGAACAAGAAGCAAAAATTAATGAATCAGTAATTAAAGAAAAATATGATTCTGAACTAAAACAAAAACAAGAACAAATCGAATTTTATCGAGATTTAAAAGCTAAAGCATCAACAAAACTTTTAGGTGAAAATCTCGAACAACATTGCAAAATAGCATTTGACCAAATTCGCATGAGTGCTTATCCAAAAGCTTATTTTGAAAAAGACAATGAAGTAAGTAAAGAAACTGGCTCAAAAGGTGATTTTATCTTCCGAGACTATGATGAAGATGGAAACGAATATATTTCAATCATGTTTGAAATGAAAAATGAAGCTGATACAACATCATCGAAACATAAAAACGAAGATTTCTTCAAAGAACTTGATAAAGATCGTAAAGAAAAGAAGTGTGAATATGCCGTTTTGGTCACAATGCTTGAACCAGATAATGAATTTTATAACGCTGGAATACAGGACATTTCATATAAATATGAAAAGATGTATGTTGTAAGACCACAATGTTTCCTTTCAATTATTGGATTACTTGTCAATGCTGCAAAAAATTCTTTGGATATAAAAAGACAATTAGTTCAAATTCAAAATCAAAATATCGACGTCACTAACTTCGAACAAGATTTAGCTGAATTTCAAGCAAAATTTGCAAAGAATTTCCAAGATGCATCTAATAGATTCCAAGACGCCATTCAAGGCATTGATAAAACCATCATGCAGCTTGAAAAAATCAAAAAAGCATTTACATTAGCTGAAAGAAATTTGAGACTTGCAAATGATAAAGCTCAAGATCTTACGATTAAAAAATTAACTAGAAATAATCCAACAATGAAGGCCAAGTTTGAAGAATTGAAAAATAATGAGGCAAATAAAGAATAGTTATGCCTAAATATTTACAAATTTCTGGCATTGTCAGTTTAATTATCGGATTATTTGCTTGGACTTATTTATTTTACCATTTTTATACATTAAATGATTATATTGCTGTAATCATTCTTCTTATTTCTTCAATATTTATGCCTGCATATCCAATTTCTCTTATATGTGTTGGAGATTTGATTAAAAAGCAGAAAAAATAATTAATAATGTGCTCTAATCTAGAAAATAGAATAGGGCACTTTTTATTATCTTGTATATAGATACTTCATGAGATAAAATAATACAGAAGATACAGATATGATTTACGATTTTAGTGGTCCTTTATACTTATTCGTATTTGATTATTTTAAAAATCTTATTGAAAAGGGAGCTTTAAAAGAAAACGAACCTCTTCCAAGTGTGCGTGATGTCGCAATTAGTTTTGGTATAAATCCAAATACTGTTGTTAAGGGCTACAAAGAACTTTTGGATAAAGGATATATTTATTCATTTGAAAGAAAGGGTTTCTTTGTTAAGAAGACAAGCAACACGAAAATAGATTTTTTAAATGACGAAATACAAAAGCTTATTTTACTTGGATATAGTAAGGAAGATATTATAAATGCAATAGAGAAGGTGGATAAAAAATGAAAATAGAAATAAAAAATTTAGTGAAGAAGTTTTCAGATGTTGTTGCCATTGACAATTTATCAGTTTCTTTTAATGAAGGCATTACTGGCCTTGTAGGACATAACGGAGCTGGTAAATCGACATTATTTAGATGCATTGCTGATATTCTTGATATCAATGAAGGCGAAATTTTAATTGATGGCACAAAATATAATTCTTTAGAAAATAAAAATAATCTATTTTTTCTGCCTGATACACCTATTTTCCCAAGAAGATCTTTTCCAAAAGATGTTTTTAATTATTACAATATTTTCTTCAAAATGAAGAAAGAAATTTTTGATGAGATGATAAATGCATTTTCTCTCCCTAAAGATAGAAGAGTTGATGGCTTTTCCAAAGGAATGCTTAGACAACTTTTTATCGCAATTGCTTTATCAATGGATGTCAAAATACTTCTACTCGATGAGGCTTTTGATGGAATTGACCCGCTTGCAATCGAAAAAATAAAAGAAATGATTATTAAAAGAGCAAATGAGAATATGACTATTGTTGTTTCTTCACATAATATAGCAACATTAGAAAAATTAGTGGACCAATATGTCATTCTTTATAAAGGCAAATTATCGAGTGAAGGCGATGAAGAACTTCTAGGAGAAACATTTATTAAATATCAAATCATTCCAATTGGTGACATTAACGAAAATACGCTTGTTGAAAACGGATTAAAAGTAATTAAATTAAATAAATTTGGTTCGATTTATCATATTGTTTTAGTAAAAAATAATGACATTGAAGAAAAATTAAGAAAATTATATAAACCAGTTCTTTTGGAAACGGTTCCTATTTCTTCTAACGAACTAATCGCTATTGAAATGCTCTACGCCCAAAAGAAGGAGGAGAAATAATATGAATAAAAAGAATTATATTATTTATGAGATAAAACGCTTTTTGCCTCAGCTCATTATTTTTGCTGGTGTATATTTGGTTAGTATAATGCAATATTTTCTTCAATATACATTATTACCTGGGAATGGAGGCGGTGGTTTTCCTTATATTCTCGATCCCACTATTTTATATGTTTTGCTATTAATTATCCCATCTTTGGCAGCATTCGTTTATCCTATTTTTGTTTATACTTATAGATTTTCTAAAAATGGTTTAGATATTTTTTACCAAAGTAGTGTTGATAAAAAGTTCTTCCGAAGAGTTAAGTTTTTAATTGGTCTAATTGGTCTAATTTCCATTTTTGTTGTTATTTATCTTGGCAGCATTTCATTATTTACAATTGCGTACGAAATCAATTATGCTACAGCTATTAAAAACGGGGTTGAAATTACTAGAAGATACTATTTTTCGTTTTATTTCTTGTTACCTTTATTCGCATTGAGTATTGGATCAATTTATACGATCGGATGTTTTCTTTGCTCATTTGCTAACAACATAAAAGATTTGTTTGTAACGTATATAAGCGGATTTGTTGTCTTGTCTTTTTTTGGAACTGCTTTTGCAACATTTCTTAATATTTTTACTAATTTTGCATATGATTATTCAATTTTTATTAATCCGATTCAATTTGGATTTATGCCTTTTATTCCAACTATTTATTTAGGAATGATAGGATTTTATCATTCCACGAATAACGTTTTGAACATTTTCTTCCATACCAATAATATCGCATCTGCTGATTTATATGCTGTGGTGTGGTTTATATCTTCTATTCTTGTTCTTGCTCTTGGTATTTTATCTGTTTTTCACGTCTTATATCACAAAGAAAGAAGCGCTGATTATCGCACAATTCATGGAGGATATTCTTGGTATACAAAATATATTGTCCATTTAGCAGCTTTGGTTATAGGGATATATGAAGTGTGTTTGTCAAATATATCTGGAAGTATAATTTTTGCTACTACTGCTCCATTTGCGATATTTACCGCCATTTCATATGCTGGCATTTATTATTTAGTTTTAGCCTTATATAACAAAAAGTGGACATTGGATAAAAAAGATCTAATTGCCATGATAGCGAATGACGGAATCATTGTAGTCGTGACAATTATGGTTATTATTTCAAGTTTTATCGAACTACAAAATTGAATTAATTGTTAAGATTAGGCAATTTTACACCAAACATTAATGGTGTTTCGATAATATCTACTTCTTTATAACACTTAGAAATTTCTTGATAAACTTTCTGGGTGTTTTTCTTTTTTAGGTTTTTCCATCCGTTTAAAGCGTATTCTTTTAAACAATATTCAATGAATGCTTTTGTTCCTTCATTCATGAAATAGTGGTCTTTCTTTTTTATAAAATAATTGTATGGGTTTTCTTTTTTAAATTCTTTCGGGTTGTATGTATATGACGCGCTTATGACATCACAAACATATTCAACAGCGTATTTCCATGGCATTCTTTTTGCTAATATTCTTCCTGCAAAAAAATCTGTCCAATATTCCCAATGGTGTTTATTTCTTTTAGTATGATGCTGACACACTTTTGAGAAATAATTATTTGATAATCTTTCTTCATAAACAGGTGAATGATCACCTATGTAATATTTTGAAGAAGTGAAAAATTCGGTAAAGCCATATTTGGTTAAATCATGTTTTAAGGCATGAAAAAATATGCCCATATGGGATGCATTTTTTATGACACGATGTCTATGTTTTGTAATTAGAATAAAATGTTTAAATGGATGAGACATAAAATTATTATCGTATAAATCATTGTTTAATTAAACAAAAAGTATTAATAAATCATTTTTAGTCAAAAATAGATATATAGTTTTTAGTTTTATTAAGAAAGCGTTTTCAAAAAATTCTTGTCATTTGTTAATCAAATGTTTATACTAGATTTAGTAAAACGATTTACATAAGGAAAATACTATGGCTAATCTCTCCCTAAAACACCTATATAAAATCTATGATAACGGCACTAAAGCGGTATCAGATTTTAATCTTGAAATTAAAGATGATGAATTCATCGTTTTTGTTGGTCCATCAGGATGTGGAAAATCAACAACTCTTCGCATGATTGCTGGACTTGAAGATATTACTGCAGGGGATTTTTATATTGATGATGTATTAGCAAATTCTCTTGAACCAAAAGATAGAGACATGGCAATGGTTTTCCAAAATTATGCTTTGTACCCGCATATGAGCGTTTACGATAATATGGCCTTTGGCCTTAAAATTAGACATGTACCGAAAGAAGAGATTGATTTACGTGTGCATCAAGCGGCAAAAATACTTGATATCGAAGATCAATTAGATAAAAAACCAAAAGCTATGAGTGGTGGTCAACGCCAACGTGTTGCTTTAGGTCGTGCGATTGTTAGAAAACCAAAAGTATTCTTGCTCGATGAGCCTCTTTCAAATCTTGATGCTAAACTACGTTCATCAATGAGAAGTGAAATTACAAGATTACATAACATCTTAAAGACAACATTTATCTATGTCACTCATGACCAAGTTGAAGCTATGACGATGGGCACAAGAATTGTTGTTATGAAAAAAGGTGTAATTCAACAAGTTGATACTCCTATGAATTTGTACGATTATCCAGCCAATTTGTTTGTTGCTGGTTTCATAGGAACACCTCAAATGAATTTCATTAATGCGAATTTTTCACTAAATGATAATTTTATTTCTCTTCAATTTAGCAATGTTCGTTTGCTTGCGGAAAAGGATTCACTTCCTAAACTTGATTTATATCGAGTTTATAAAAATGAAGATGTTATCTTAGGAATTAGACCAGAACATTTTAAGATCGTTAATAAAGGTGACAAGAATTCTTTCTTACTAAAAATTTCAAATATCGAATCCCTTGGAAACGAAATGAATATTGAAGGGTTTATTGATAATGGAGAACAAAAAATTGTTGTACGTTCATTCAGAAATGATTATCTTTCAATTGGCGATGAAATTTATGTTGGTGTGGATTTTAGTAAAATACATTTATTTTCAAAAGAAAATGAAGAAACTCTTCTTCCTAGAATTCCTAATAAAATTACAGTTAATTGCGTTGTAAAAGATAAAAAATTAGAAGTTTTTGGAAAAAGATTATGTCTTCCTAATGCGTTAAATGGGAAATTGATAGATGGAAAATATCAAATGTTCATATATCAAGACGCTATTAAAGAAGGAACTACATTTAACGGTAAAATAATTAAAAAGGAATTCATTGATAATAAGTATCTTTACACAATTAAGATTAATAATGAATTCGTGTTTCTATATTGTGAGAAAAATATTGTTAGTGAATATGTTAATTTTGATATCGATTTACGAAATGTTGCTTTCTATCAAAATTTTGAATGTGTTGTGGCAAAATTCATAACCTATTCTAATATTGATGGCAAACTTGTTCCCACAAAAAAGATCATTCATTTCCAAACAAATAGAAAAGATAAAAACGGAAATTACATAATTAAAGAAAAAATGAGCAATGTTTTTGATTATGAAATCGAAGGACATCGGTTAGACGTCAATGAAGACACAATTAAAAAAATCCACGCTCTACTAGGAAAGCAATTTGCTTTGCATGATATAAGATTTTCATTGCCCGCAAATAAGATTTGTTTTGTCAATGAAGGTATGAAAGGAAATGTATCAAATATCTACGAATATGATGAAGCGACTTATTACGAAGTTAATGTTAATGGTAATTTGATTCTTGTTGAAAACAATGATAAATCTCTTAATATTGGTGATGAAGTCAATTTGTCTATTAACAGCGATGATATCGGAGTTTTTGATAAGAATTTTGAGGTTACACTTATATGAAAAAAGTTACTATTAAAGATGTAGCCACTAAAGCAAATGTTTCTGTAACAAGCGTTTCTTTTATATTCAATGGAAAAGATTATAAAGTTTCACCAGAAACCAAAAGGCTTGTTTTGGAAGTTGCTCAAGAACTTGGCTATCATCCAGACAACATGGCGAGAAGTTTAAGAACTCATAAATCAAACACTGTTGGTTTTATTTGTCCTGATATTTGTAACGGCTATTATTCAACTATTGCTAAAAAACTAGAAGATAAATTAAATGAAGAGAATATTACTCTTTTAATTGGCAATAGCACATACACTCTTGAAAAAGAAATTAAATATATACAAGAATTTGCTGCAAGAAGAGTTGATTTTCTAATTATTATTCCTTGTGCTGATTCACTAAAGAATAATCAAAATCAAGCTAAATTAGAAAAAACATTAAAAGAATGCGGACTCCCATTTGCGGTTCTTGATCGTCGCACAAACTTTAATAAACATTTTGAAATTGCTAACGACGATGTTTATGGAGCTAAAATAGCGACAACATATCTTATAAAACAAGGCTATAGAAGAATAGCTTGTATAACTGGTCCAAGCAATGTTTCTTCTTCTATTGATCGTCTTAATGGTTATAAAGATGCCTTAAAAGAATTTAATATACCTTTTGATAGCAACCTTATTAAAGAAGGCTCATATTCGAATGAAAGTGGCGTTAAATGCACTGAAGAATTGATTGATGAAAACATCAATTTTGATGCCGTATTTGCTTTCAATGATTTGATGGCTTATGGCGTCTATCAAGTTTTTGGTGAACACAATATTTCAATTCCAAACGACAAAGCAGTGGTTGGATGCGATGATTTATATTTTTCTAGTTTAATTACACCTCAGTTAACATCGATACGACCAAATCTTGATGAAATGATTTCAATTATTAGCGAAATGATTGTCAATAAAACAAATAAAGTTGGAACACACATAATTAAGCCAACTCTTGTTATTAGAAGTAGTGTAAGAGGAAAATAAAATGGTTAACATTTTTAAAAAGAATCAAAATAAAGACGCAAATATTTCTCTTCTTGCTACACGCAGAAAACAAAAACGTTGGACAAGAAGCAATATTGAGCTTCTTTTAATGGTTTCACTCGGTGTAATTTTTATCGCTGTTTTTGCTTATCTTCCTATGTTTGGTATTATTCTTGCCTTCAAAGATGGAGATTACCAATTAGATATTCTTGAAGCAATGTTTTCAAGCGATTGGAATGGAATAAACAACTTTAAAGAATTCTTTGAAGACCCTGAATTCGCTCATGTTATGCTAAATACTTTAGGTTTGAACACACTTCAATTATGTATTAATTTCCCTGCGCCTATTATATTTGCAATTTTGTTAAGCGAACTTCCGATGAAAAAGATTAAAAAAGTAATACAAACAATTACTTATTTCCCATATTTCTTATCGTGGATTACTTATGGCGGCATTATTCTGGCGCTTATTAATTCCGAAGGAATTATAAATCAAATACTTTTATCGACTCATATTGTGAGTGATCCAATACAATTTGGTGAAGCTCAGTTTTTCTGGCCAACAATTATTATCACCTCATTATTGAAAGGTTTAGGTTGGGGTTCAATTATTTATATTGCTGCGATAAGTGGCATCGATCCTCAACTATATGAGGCAGGAAAAATGGATGGTGCGAATAGATGGCATCGAATCATTCATATAACAATTCCAAGCATTGCACCAACAATTGTGTTATTTTTCATTTTATCGCTTTCCGGAATTTTAAATAACGGATTTGATCATATTTGGGTATTCCAAAACGCAATTAATACATCTACAAGCGAAGTTCTTGACACATTTGTTTATAAATACGGTGTTGTTAGTCAGCGTTATTCTTATTCCACTGCGGTAGGGCTTTTCAAAAGTGTTGTTTCAATTATATTGCTTGGTCTTGGAAATTTAGTTTGTAAAAAAATTACAGGAAACGGAGTCGTCTAATATGGTTATTAAAAAGCATTATAAAAAGCCATTGATGGTTGGCTCAACTGGAAGGAAACAAAGAAAGAATTGGTTCGATTATCTAAATGCAACTTTCTTGATTTTGTTCGCATTATTAAGCGTTTACCCTCTAATTTATGTTTTAGCAGGATCTTTCAATAATGGGCAAGATTATGTTAATGGTGGAATTTATTTCTGGCCAAGAGTGTGGTCTTTTGAAAATTATCAGGTTGTTTTATTTGATGTACGCTTATGGAAATCATACGGAATAACAATCGCTAGAACTGTTTTAGGTACAGTTCTTGGTATTGTGTTTACGGCAATTGTAGCTTACGCAATGAGCAGAAAGAATTTGATAGCTCGAAGCCACTTTTATAGGTTCTTTGTATTTACAATGTTCTTTAGTGGCGGTCTGATTCCATATTTCTGGGTAATTTTACAATTAGGCTTATTCGATTCTTTCTGGGTTTACATCATTCCTGGTTTGTTTAGCGTATATAACATGCTCGTATTCTGCAATTTCTTTAAATCAATTCCTGAAGAAATTCATGAATCTGCTGAAATGGATGGCGCAAGTGAATTTACTATTTTCTTTAAGATTATTATGCCGTTATCAATGCCTGTTATTTCCACAGTTGGTCTTTGGATAGCTGTCGGACATTGGAATTCGTTCTTTGATACGATGATTTACACGTCAAACGAAAATTTGTGGACACTTCAATATTATTTAATGAAAGTTATCAAAGAATCTTCGATGCCTCCTGCAGGTGTTGGACTTCCACAAGAATTATTGAGCTCAATTGCTCCTGAAACTGTTTCTTTTGCAGCAATTGTTGTTTCGGTTATACCAATATTTGTTTTGTATCCACTTATCTTTAAAACTCTTACAAAAGGTGTAGTGGTTGGTTCATTAAAAGGTTAAAAAAAAGGAGAAAGAAAATGGAAAAAAAGAAATCTTTATTCTTAATGGTAGCGATTACATCAACACTTTTTACTTTGGCAGGTTGCGGCGATGAAGGCGGTGGAAAAATATCCACGGATGATTCTGGAAATATCATTTTGCCTGATTTTCCTGAAACTCCTAACGAAAAAGATTCGTGGGAATATCTTAAAGATGAAAACGGAAATATCGAAGATTGGACTGTTGATTGGTATGTTAATGATTCAACATTTTCATGGAATACTTATGGAAGCGATCGAGTAAGTCAGGTTATTAAAGAAAAAACAGGTGTTACAATTCGTTTTACATCTCCTGTTACTGATGATGGCCAAAAATTATCAACCTTAATTTCTGGTAATAAATTGCCTGATTTAGTGTCAATTCAATGTTGGTATCCACAATGCAGCCAACTTGCTCAACAAGATTATGTTTATCCTCTTGATGCTTTAATCGATAAATGGGCTCCGTCAATGAAAGATAGAGAACAAACCGATATTTGGAATTATTTTAAACAAGGTGATGGATATTGCTATGGAATTCCAAATTTTGCTTATTCAAATAAATATATTTCTGACGATGAACAAATGGAACCTAATGGATGCTTACTCGTTCGTGAAGACTGGTATAAAGAAGTGGAAGCAGCAGGAATTGACATGACTAATCCAGATGGATTTATTAAAGGCTGTGAATTCATCAAAAATAAATACAGTTCATCAATTCCGTTCCAAATAGGTCCTTTTACAACAGATGGAAACACATCAATCGATTGGTTGAGCCAATATTTTGCTTGTTCTTTTGAAGATAAAGATGGCAATTATGTTGATCGTAGATATACAGAAAACTATAAAGATATGCTCAAGTTTTTAAATGAATGTTATCAAAAAGGTCTCATTAAAGCTGACAATATCACTGATAAAGCCGCACAAATTAAAACAAAAATATCACGCGGAAACGTTTTTGCAAGCATTGTTACTCCACAAGATTATCAAGTAGCCTTCAAGAATTGCTATTCAAACGGAATTAAATATATCCCATTAGTATTAAGAAACTACAAAGGCGAAGCACCAGTATTACAAGATATTTCCGGTAATGGATATTTGCTAACGATGGTTTCAAACAATTGCAAACGCCCTGACAAAGTTATTAAATTGCTCGATTTCTTATATTCTGAAGAAGGACAAAGACTTGTTGCGTTTGGAGTTGAAGGTGAAACATTTGAATATGTCGATGAAACTAAGACATCAATTAAATGGACTGATAAATATCTAAGCGGAGTTAATAATCCAGGAAGCGCTGATGCAACATGGGTTAATGATTACGGTCTTTATCAAATGACGCTTCTTATGAATTTGGCGTATATTAACAAACTAAAACCACTTAATGGTATGTCGGATAGCGATATGTATATTTATAATCTTAAACGTCCAATGATGCCATATTCATATAATTACAAACCTATATTCTTAAAGCATGATACGAGTGATAAAAATTATTCTTCGATTATGCAAAAAAATACGACCATTACTACAAAATGGAGTGAATATTTGGCTAATATGATTTCAAGTGATGATTATACAAAAGTTTATAATACAGCGATTAATTATGTTGAGAAACGTGGTTTAACCGAAGTTATAAATTTTTACTCAAAATCATATATAACAACAAAAGAAACACTTGGTGTTACTTATGGTTGGGCACCAAATAGACCTGATTATAAAGAACCAGTTACTAGTAAAAACGGAGATTTTAGTAAATATGTCACAAGATAAAATTAAGGTAATTCTAGATACTGATATTGGCGATGATATCGATGATGCATTTGCATTGTTATTAATGGTTGAATCAAACGCCTTTGATGTCTTAGGTGTTACAACAGTGTTTAGAAATGCTTATAAAAGAGCAAAAATGGCATCATATTTATTAGAAAATCTAGGTAAAAAAATCGATGTATATGCTGGTATTGATGAACCTATCGTTGCAAAGATTGAAAATATTGTTCAAAAAGAAATTCGTGAAAAAGAAACTGTCGACGATGATGGAAAATACCATCTTCCTCAATACATGGATAAGATGAATTCATCAAAAGTTAACGATAAAAAGGCAGTTGATTTCATTATTGAACAAATACACAAATATCCTAATGAAGTCACAATTATTCCAATTGGACCTTTAACAAATATTGCAAGTGCATTTAAGAAAGATCCATCTATTGTTTCTCTCATCAAAGAAGTACGAATTATGGGCGGTGGACTTGATTTGAATTTTTCTGAATGGAATGTTTGGTGCGATCCTGAAGCCGCACATATCGTGTTTAATTCAGGCGTTAATTTATCAAGTGTTGGACTAAATGTTACTTCTCAAACAGCGTTGGGTAAAGATTTTATCGAACAAATGAAATCATCGAAAGCAAAACCTGTCCTTCTTATTTACGACATGATGATGAAATGGTTTAAGCATTACGAATTTACTTCTCCTGTAATGCATGATCCATTAACTGTCGCGTCTTTTATTGATCCGAGCATTTTAACTTTCAAAGATGAATACATCAATATTTCGTTAAACAAAGATAATTACGGAAGATTTGTCGTTGATAAGAATCAAAAATTTATCGATAAATACGCTGTAACAGTGGATAAAAATAGGTTTTTCAAACTACTCAATGAAGTAGTTTTCAAAAATACAATTTATAAATAGCAATGAAAGGAGAAAATTAAATGAAAAGAATTGCTAAGGTAGCTTCATTATGTAGCCTAATGCTTTTAGGCGGAGTTTTGACAGTTACCACAATTAACTCTCCAACCCCAAATGTAGCTAGAGCAGCAGCACTTGCTAAAGGCGATCTTCAAGGTGGTTGTGAAGTTAAATTACAATCAACAAGTTCTGATAATGCAGCAACATTTGTAATGGCCCTTAATGGAAAATATGATTTAAGTGGCGATGGTGTGTTTATTCGAATGAAAAATCTTACCGGAACTAAAACGCCAATAATGTTTTTTATTAATGCTAGAAATGGACATCGCATGCGTTTAAAAACTAACGCTACAATGTTTGAATTTGATGAAAACATGGAAAATAAGACCGAATTAACAACAGGAGAATTAGGTTCTTATATAATGCTTCCAGGAAATTTCGATGGCCATCTTTATATTCCGTATTCAATTTTAGAAGACGTTCCAACTCGCGAATGGGGAGAAAACGCTTCTACAACAATGACATATAATGATGTATACGCACTTTATTTTGCATGCAGTACACAATATGACTCATACGCAAATTTCCAAATTGGAGATGTTTTCTCTGAAAACGGCGTTGGTTATGATGGAAGTGAAGTTGCTGATGGTGATTTTGGTAACTATTTTAAAAAGGATTACCTTGGAGAATACTGGACAATTTCCCGCATTAGTGGTGGTCAAAAGCCAACTGAACCAGAATATGATTATTCTAAAGTAACATTTAATGGTGATATCGATAAAAGTGCTCAATTTCATATAAGCGGACAAGCTGTTGATGCATCTAATTTTACGTCAATGAATATCAAATTTGACTTAAAAGACAAAGATTTTTCAAATGCTCACGATATTGTCTTTAGAGTCAAGAATTTCTCATATAACTATCCTTGTTTATTAACTCTTGTAGATGAAGAAGGTAAAACATCAACGTTAACAAGTTCTACATCAACTAAACTCAAATTTTATGATGGAGAAAACTTTAAAAACTCAGCAGCGGGCGGCAATCCTGCATCAGTAATTATTCCTGAAATGCTCGACGGTTACATGATTATGCCAACTAGCGTGTTCCAAGGAAGCGCAGATTTAAGTAAAATTGTAGCCTTAAATGTGAATATTGCTGTATTTTATGATTATGGATTCAATGTTGCATTCGGCGATGCGTTCAAACTTGGTAGTGAAACCGCTAAATTAACTCAAATACTTGATGTTGATAAATTAAATGACAATCAATTTACTACAACCTATTCTTTAGCGGGTTTAACAAAATACGGTATTATTGATCGTTATGTTATTGATAGACCATCTTCTTGGATTGGCGATGTCAAAATTATCGATTCATTAAATTATGAAGATGATGCCAAATTAAAAGCTAATGTTACGTATGATATTGGCGATAACGCTTGTACATATAACAAACAAGATGACGGCGTATTTGTTCATATTGGACCTTATGAAACAGGACATGCATACGGATCATATATGTGCTTAGGCATGTTTGATAAAGGCGTCACAACCGATCGCAAAGTTATGACAAGAACTGTTAATGGGCAAAAAGAATACGCAAAAGGTATAACAATGTATCTTAAAAACTTATCAAGACGTGAAATTGGTATTAATTTACAATTTGATGAAACATCTACAACAAGCGCAGGAACAAGCGCTGAAAGATGGATTGTCAAAGGTTATCCAGCAATTTATTACGCCTATGATGTTGTAAAAGATGAAAATTATTCATTCTTTGCTAAATCTGATCAAATTCAAATTCCTGTTGGCTTTGAAGGTTATGTTCGCATTCCTTTTGAATCATATCAAGTTCCTGATTGGTGCCATGGTGATGCATTCAAAGGTACAGATGATGTTCTAAATCTCGATAACTTTACAGGAAACTTCTTCTTAACAAGTGATAATACACGTTATGAAGATCTTGAATTCTTCATTAAAAATGTTGGTGTTTACTTTAATGAAACAAGCACTGGTTTCTTGACTAGCGAAAATACAATTAAAGCAAACATGGGTTTATAAGAAAGGAGATAAAAACAATGAAAAAAATATTTCCAACAATGTTACTTGCTTCCACTGCATTATTGATGTGTGCTTGTGGAGATTCTTCAAGTGAAACCCCAACAATTACTGATACAAATACTTCCACAACAACTACTGAACTTCCTCCTGAACCTGTTTATAAAACTCCTCATGGAAGCGGTGCTTTGTTTATTGAAGAAGAAGGTTTTATGTCAAACGATGCTTCAGTAATTGAAGACGAAAATGTTAGATATGTTGCTTATGTTTCAAATGAAAATAAAGATGAAAACGTAAATTCCATTTATGTTCGTAAAGGCGAAAAAGACGCTAACGGAAAATACGTTTATAGTGAACGTAAACTAGCCATAAAATCTGGCGCTTGGGATAAACGTATAAGTGCACCAAGCATCGTTAAAGGGGAGTTTAAACTCGGCGATGAAACTTATAAATATTTAATGGCTTATCAAGGCACATCAAGCGATGAAAACTTTAATTATTCTATAGGCTTTGCTTATGCAAATGACATTATGGGAGAATGGAAAAAAGTAGGTGAAACAGCATCTGTGACTTATAATCCATCTGTTCATGGCAACAATATTTATGGTATGGGATCGCCTGAACTCATCAATATGGGAACAAGTGGTGAATTAATGTTATTCTATACTTGGGGCGAAGCTACACTTACATGCAGTGAAGTAAGAAAAATAAACGCTTCAGATTTATCTTCCATTAAAGTTGACGGTCAAAGACAAATCACTGTCAAAGGTTTACAAGATGGTGGAGAAAATCCAATCTTTGCAAATGCAGGATTTGCCTTTAACAAAAATAAAACAATGATTTATGTCGCTCGTGATGTTTATCCGCTTTCAAGCATTGCTCCAGGACATTCAAACAAAATTGAAGTTGCAAAAGCAAGCTCAAATATATTCGATAATATCACACTTTCTTGGGATTCTGTAAAGACTGTTTTGGGTAGCGATACAATCATTGAAGATGATGCAAGTTCGTTAGGATGGGATGAACTTTATAGTGGTTCATTCGTGAAAGATGCTTATGGATATCTTGATGATTCAAAAGCATTAGAACTTGTTTATTCTGGCCAAGATGAAAAAGATAGTTACGAAAATGATTATCGCTTCTCATCGTTTGTCTGTTCGATGAATATTGATTTAAATTAGTTTTATGAAAAAGAAAGTATTGGCATTAACTTGTTTATCTTTTCTTTTAGTAGGCTGTGGTGGTTCTTCTAATGAGGAGCCACCCACCTCTTCGGTTACTTCGTCTTATAGTGATAGCGGTAATTCTTCTACTACAAGTGATGAAAGTAAAACGGAATTATTTACACCTAAAGTAGGCGAAGTTAGAAAATGGTTTGATCACGGAACAATCGGTGAAGATAGATTCTACAATTATTGTCCAACAGTATTTGTTGAAAACAATATTAAGCACATTTATTATTGCTCGAACAAAATTGATGGAAATGTTACCGACTATGTTGCTTATAGAGAGGGCAAATTAGTCGATAACAAAATGGTTTATACTTCAACTGAAGACATGAAATATGTTTTAGGCCCAACCAAAGATACATGGGATTCTCGTCATACTTGCGACCCAAGTGTTGTTAAAGGTGAGTTCAAATATGGGCAAGAAGTATATTCTTATATGATGGCTTATTTAGGCTGTCTTACAAGTGACAGTACTAAAAACGAAGTTGGTATAGCTTTTTCAAAATCACCAGTTGGGCCTTGGATTAAATATGACAAAAATCCGCTTGTACCTTATGATCGCGATTTAGCGGCATGGGGAACAGGACAACCATCAATATTAAGCGTTGATAACAAAGGAACAGTCGTTATTTTCTACTCAGTAGGCAATAAAACTGCGACATTTACCGAAGTAAGAGAATATGATTTAAGTGATTTAGCTAACCCAGTTTTAAAAAGAACAAAAAAATTATCAACATATGGTATAGTTGGCGATTTATTAATTAATAATGCTGATTTTGCTTACGATAACGAAAGCAAAAGAATATTAATGATCAAAGGTAGACAGCCATATGGAAAAGATGGTAAAACTCCAAACTTCATTGATGATACATTGGACATTTATGCGTTAGATGATAGTCAATCTAATAATAAATTCGATGAAGTGTTTAAAGGAAATAATGCTGGTGATTGGATAAAAATTGGTTCTATAAATCAACAACTAACTACATTTCCAAGAAATCATAACGCTTGTTTTGTAACAGACGAATTCGGCGGCTTAGTTGAAAACGACCGCATTGAAGTGTGCTTTACAAGAAGTGATTATAGTGATTCTATATGGGGTTATTTATCGACATATAGATTATATTCAACTTCAATAGAATTAACTTATAAAAAATAGAGGTAACATTATGAAGGGCAAATATATATTTTTACTTTTTCCACTTTTAATAGGTGGTTGTAATAATTCTTCTATATCCGATGATTCTAGTTCGTCATCCACTCTTCCATCTAAAAATGAAGAATTCACTCCTTTAGAAGGAGAGGTGAGAAAATGGTTTGATCATGGATTAATTGGAGAAGACAGATTTTATAATTATTGCCCTTCAACCTTTGTTGAAAATGGTGTAAAGCATATATTTTATTGTTCGAACAAAATGTTCGGT